>ERZ834722.2932-NODE-2932-length-12467-cov-32.102643_pt1 | contig 12467 bp, 11 predicted proteins | sample MGYA00519576_ERZ834722 | MGnify/ENA primary metagenome ERZ834722 (study PRJEB31850, sample SAMEA3708759) | human gut metagenome | biome: human gut; feature: human-associated habitat; material: faeces | place: China | collected 2014 ...
GTTTGCAGATATAAAGATTTTCACCTCTTTATTTTTCCAAGTGCAAATATAATAGTAAGGGCAGAAGCTTTCTATCCTTTTCCGATTCTATCTCAGAATATCCTTGAGCGCAAAGTTGGCGAGGATGCTGGTGCTCTGGCTCAGCATGCGGATGAACTCCTGCGCCGAGTTCTTCATATAGGCTTCCTTCAGAATGTGGATGCAGCCATCCATCTCGTTGTCGGCAGCATCTATCGGAATCGCTCTCATGCCTTTTTCCAGGATGGTGGTGGATTCTGAAAGTACCGTTACCAGGTTGCTGCGATGCAGGAGGTCGAAGATGATGTTCACATTATTCACTTCTACCATGATCTTGAAGTCGAGATCCTTGCCCTCTATCAGGTAATCGAAGGCGTTGCGAGCCTGCAGACCCTTGCATGGAAGGATGAGGTCGTAGCGCTCCAGCTCTGAGAGCTTGATGGATGAAAGACGCGCCAGGGGGTGGTTCTCGTTCACAATCGCCGCCAGACGGTTGCTGAAGATGGCACGGCTGTCAATCGCCTTGTCTGTCTTGAGTGGCTTGAAGGCAAGCACAAGGTCGAGCTCACGCTTCTTCAATCCATCCATCAGCTCCTGCATCGAACGGTACTGAATGTTCAGCTTTATATGAGGATAGGCATGAAGGAAGGCGATGAGCGTTTCTGCCATGATGTTGCTGAAGGAGTAGGTGACGCCGATGTTCAGTTCGCCCGTGAGCATCTCCTTCAGGTCGTTCATGTGGTCCACGCAAGCTATGGTGCAGTTTACCGCATTCTGGGCATAGGGAAGAAGCTCCTTTCCCGCCTCGGTGAGATAAACCTCGTGCGAGTTTCGCTCGAAGAGGGGCAATCCTATTTCCTGCTCCAGATGCGAAATCTGCTGCGAGAGGGTGCTCTGCGTGATGTAGAGCTTGCGTGATGCCTCCGAGAAATTGAGCGTCTCGGCTACCTTCAGAAAATATTTGAGTTGTCGTATTTCCATTTTCCTTTTTTCACTAGTCTTATAATTACGCGTGCAAAGATAAAACTTTTATTTTAATTAGCCCTGCTTTCGGGCAAAATAATCAGATAAATCCTGTAATCCGTGGGTTTCAATGTCCCACAGATTACGCAGATTAACACAGATTCTTACTTGATTTCCACTTCGTGCAGATCCACGAATTCGCCATTCTTCTTCTTTCTCTCCACCAGCATGTTGAGGAGTCGACGCTTGCGGTTGTCGGCGATGAAACGGCGGAAGAATACATTAGGAATGGCAACACCCAGGGCGATGCAGATGATGGCGAGCGAAGCCTTGATCAGGTTGTTCATACCCACGGTTACTTCGCCTACCACGCCGTGCATGTCGATGAAGGCAAACAGGGCACGATACATCAAAACTCCAGGTACCATTGGGATGACACTAGGAATGGTGATGCACTGGTGAGGGGTGTGGAACCAGTGGCGTGCCTTGATTACGATGACGCTGATGAGCGCAGAACCGGCAAGCGAACCGATGCTCAAGCCCATATCGAGACCGATGTTGCCATTGGATGGACCCAGGTTGACGAAGTTGCGGAAGCAAACGGCGATGATACCGCCCAAAGCCACAGCTGGCAACAGGCGTCTAGGAATACTGAAGATGGTAGAGAAGCCCATGGCTGATACGGCTGCCGCGATGGCGAACTCCCAGTATTCGTGGTGAGGAGTCATCGTAAGATCCTTCACGAAGTTGTCGATGTGGCAAACCTGGATGGCGAAGGCAATACCGAATGCCATGGCAAAGAGCATCAGCAGGGTGTTGAGGGCACGAACCATTCCCACCTCGATGTAACCGTCGAGCATGTCGCTCACGAAGTTGATTAATGGAACTCCCGGCACGATGAAGAGGGCGCACGCCATCAATGGGTGCCAAGGGGTAGCCGAATGCATGAAGCCCGGAAGGGCGGCTGCGATGGCTGGATTGAGCGAAAGGAAGGAGGTGAGCCACGCTATCAGCGTTGCCACGAATGCCGAAATACCGATGGCTACATAGTTGTTGCAGCCTTTGGTAGGCAGGAACATTCTCAGGCGGAAGCCCAGGATGGCAGCAAGGGAACAGAAGAAGAATGCTGGCCAGTCGCAACCGAACTGGATGCAGAATCCGCCGCAGGCAAATCCGCCGCCGATGGCTACCTGCCAAGGGGTGAAGCTGCGTGGAGTGGCCTTGATATCGTTGAGTGCCTGCTCATACTGTTCGAGCGAATAGTTATCCTTGATAGCTTGCCAGGTGAGTTTGCTTACCAGCGAAATGGAGGTAAGGTTGATGCCGTGCTTTTCGCAACGCTGGAATTTGGAGAAGGAATGCTCCTCGTCGCTGTAGTTCACCATCAGCACATTCCAGTTGATGTAAAGGTGCATGTAGCGTTCGTCGAGACCGAGGAACGCTGCAGCACGCTTCATCGTACGCATAATGCGCGAGGTGTCGGCAGCACTCTCCATGAGAATGCTGCCTGTACGTAATAATAAGTCGAGTTTCCTTCTGAGTTCTGTTTCTGCGATTTCCTTGCAGTTGCAGTTGTTCTTGCCGTTGTCTGCGCAATCGCAGATTTTCATGTTTTTTTCTGTCATATATTTATCCGAATACGAAAATGATGATCTGAATGGTTACGATTCTGAGGAACATGGCGAATGGATAAACATTCGCATAGCCTACAGATGGTGCATCTGCTGATGTCTGCTCACGCACGTAAGCCAGGGCAGATGGATTGGTGTTGGCGCCTGCCAGCACTCCGAGCAATGTATAATAGTTGATGTGGAACACGTATCTTCCGATGATGCCGCCCACGATGATTGGAATCATGGTGATGGCGATGCCATAGAGAATCCAGGTCATTCCGTTTTCTGATGCCACGGTCTGAATAAACTGTTCGCCGGTGCCCAGTCCCACGCAAGCCAGGAAGATGCAGATTCCGATTTCACGGAGCATCAGGTTGGCTGAGATGGTGTTGTAGGTCACGAGGTTGTACTTCGGACCAAAATAACCTATCAGGATGGCTACTACCAGAGGGCCGCCGGTCAATCCGAGACGCAGACTCTCGTTGATGCCTGGGATGAAGAATGGAATGTTTGCCACGATACAACCCAGCATGATGCCCAGGAAGATAGGAATCAGGTTAGGGTAGTTGAGGCGCTTCATCTGGTTACCCAGTACTTTCTCGGTATGGGCGATGGCAAGCTCTGTACCTACCACGGTAACACGGTCACCCAGCTGCAGCTTCAGCTGTGGAGTAGCAATCAGATCCACACCGTTGCGGTTTACTCGGGTAATGTTGGCGCCGAGGCTTGTACGAATCTGAAGCTGGCTGATGCTCTTGCCGTTGATGCCTGGCTTGGTGATGCGGATGCGGCGGGTAATCAAGTCTTCGCCGAATTTCTCCTCGCTCACCTGCACCTTCTCGCCGAGCAGGGCGATGACTGGCTCTTCTACGGTAGGGTTGGCAACAATCTGCAGGATGTCGCCCTCGTTGACTCGGGTCTGTCCGTTTACCACCTCGTCGTGCTTGTCGCTATCTTTGCGGATAATCTTTGAAACCATGAAGTCGCGCTTCAATATTTCGCGTATCTGCTTGATGGTGTCGCCGAATACCATCTGGTTGGTCACCTTTACAGAGAAGGTGTTCAGGGTCATCGCCTCCAGGTGTCCCATACCGCGCTTGGCATCAGCTTCCTCTTCGCTCTTGTTGATGCGCAGCGCATACCTTAATATAATAAAGGAGAGGATGACGCCGAGCACACCCATAGGGTAGGCGATGGCGTAGCCGGCTGCGATGGATGGAGCATCGATGTGGCGCAGGTCGCTGAATGCCTGCTGTGCAGCTCCCAGTCCCGGGGTGTTGGTAACGGCACCCGAGAGGATACCTGCCATAGAGGTAATGGATGTTCCCGAGAACGAGAAGATGGCGAGGGTGGTGATGATACTCAACGCTACCACGATGATGCTGAGCAGGTTGAGGCTCTTGCCGCCATTCTTGAACGAAGCGAAGAAACCAGGTCCTACCTCCAGACCGATGGAATAGACGAAGAGAATCAGTCCAAACTCCTTGAGGAAGTGGAGCAGATGTTCATCGAGATTGAGAGAGAAGTGACCGAAGATGAGGCCGATGAAAAGAATCCAAGCCAATCCGAGAGAAACTCCCTTTACTCTCAATTTTCCTAAACTCAAACCCAAGGTGATGACCAACGCCAGGATCAGCACGGAGTGGGCTACTCCGCCTCCCCATAGGTCAGGGAAGCCATAAAACAGATTTTTTAAGATATCCATGTTCTTATATTAAACTATGTTATTGATTTTCTTACATTCAACTATGTTATTGATTTTTACTATAATCGCTTTTCTCTGATTTTCGATTGCAAAGGTATGGATAAAATCGAAAACAAAAAAGAATTGGCGTTGGAATGAGTCGATTTCTGCTATTGGGAATTTCGATAGAAGAAGGAGCGGATAACGGGGAGAATGTAGCGCAAGAGAAAACATTTAGGCAAAATATGAGATTTTTCGGCATAAGATGGCGGCTTTTCGCAGAATTTGTTGTAACTTTGCCTTCTGAATTGAATAATAGCGAATAGACAATGGATAATAATAATAAGATGATAAAGGATACTCCAAGAGAGAAGGAACTGGAGACCAGAGACGAGCTCTTCCTTGCCGAGGTAAAGGACAAGCGGGTGGCCGTGCTGCTTTCGGGCGGCGTGGATAGTTCGGTAGTGGTGTGGGAGTTTGCCCGACTGGGCCTGCACCCTGACTGCTTCTATATCAAGATAGGACCGGAAGAAAAGGAGGAATGGGACTGCTCTTCTGAGGAGGACCTGGAGATGGCTACCGCCGTGGCTCACAGATACGGATGCAAGCTGCAGGTGATAGACTGCCACCAGGAATACTGGAACGAGGTGACCCGCTACACCATGGACAAAGTGAAGGCTGGATTCACCCCGAACCCTGATGTGATGTGCAACCGACTCATCAAGTTCGGTGCCTTCGATGAGAAGATGGGCCACAACTACGACCTCATCGCCACAGGTCATTATGCGCAGACCGAAACGGATGAAAACGGCGATAAATGGCTCGTCACGAGTCCTGACCCCGTAAAGGACCAGACCGATTTTCTGGCTCAGATAGAGAGTTGGCAATTACGAAAAGCGATTTTCCCTATCGGTCATCACATTAAAAATGAAATTCGTGAGATAGCTGAAGAGGAACATCTCATTAATGCCAAGCGCAAGGATAGTCAAGGAATTTGCTTCCTGGGGCAGATTAATTATAACGATTACATCCGCCGATACCTGGGCGAGAACCCGGGCGACGTGATTGAGATGGAGACGGGTAAGCGCATCGGAGGCCACAAGGGTTTGTGGTTCCACACCATCGGTCAGCGCAAGGGTCTGGGCTTCGGCGGCGGACCTTGGTTCGTGATCAAGAAGGATGTGGAGAAGAACATTCTCTACGTGAGTCATGGCTACGATCCTCAGACGGCGTACAAGAAGGATTTCCCGCTTCAGGATTTCCATTTCCTCACCCGCGAGGTGGCGATGCAGAAGGTAACGTTCAAGATTCGCCATACGCCGGAGTATCATCCTGCTACCATCGAAAAACTCGAAGATGGCCGCTGGATGATACATTCAGAAGAGGCGATCCACGGCGTGGCTCCCGGCCAGTTCTGCGTGGTGTATGATGAGAATCATCATCGCTGCTATGGTTCGGGGGAAATTACTGTATAAATATAATAAGGTGGAATTGTTATTCAGCGTAATCCGATGAATAAAATCTATGAAGAAACGAAAAAAGGATGTGTCATGGAGTTATGGCACATCCTCTTTTTTGTTATCCTTCTACGAGGCTGTTCAGTAATCCCTGGCAGGCGTCTTCCAGGAGCGTGATAACGAGCTCGAAGTCGCTGTAGTCGCCGTAGTATGGATCGGGCACGGTGGTATATTCACGATGGTGGGTCAGGAAATCTGCCATGCGCACCACCTTGTCCTTATCAGCCTGGCTGGAAGCCATGGAAGTGATGGCGCGGTAGTTCTCGTTGTCCATCACCACGATGGTTTCAAATTTCTTGAAGTCTGATTTCTGGAACTGGCGGGCGTGGCTGTTGAAATTGTAGCCATGCTCGGCTCCGCATTTTCTCATGCGGCTGTCGGGCAGCTGACCCACGTGCCAGTTTCCGATTCCTGCAGAATCGATTTCAAACTCATCCTGCAACCCTGCTTTTTCCACCAGGCTCTTCATGATGCCCTCTCCGGCAGGCGAGCGGCAGATGTTGCCGAGGCAGATAAATAATACGGTATGTTTACCTTTCTTTGTCATTCTTCTGATATTTATGATTCTTATTTTTAGCTTTGGATTTGAATCCTGCTAGTTTATTTTTTGCAAAGTTAGTATAAAAATCTGTATTATGCAAGGGTTTTCCTTTCTTTTTGTTTTTTTTCAGTTCAACTTTTGAAAGTTCTGTAAAAATAATAAATCTGTGTTGATTTTTTTCCTTTCGATGATAAAAAAATCCCGATAAAGAACAGGAATCTGTCTCTATCGGGAAAATTATCGGGGGAAAATATTTTTAGTCGATTTCCTCATCAGCCTCGTAACCGCCCATCTCGCGGATGGCGTTCTTCAGCATCGTATATTGCTGGTAGAGGTTGTTCACAGCCTCTTCGCCCTTGGTGTAGTCGTGCATTGGCGCCTTGAGGAAGAAGCTCAGGAAGCGCTGGGTGCCGTAACGGCCGGCACGGGCAGCAAGGTCGCTCAGCAGGCAGAGGTCGAGCAGCAATGGAGCTGCAAGGATAGAGTCGCGGCACAGGAAGTTGATCTTGATCTGCATTGGGTAACCCATCCATCCGAAGATGTCGATGTTGTCCCAGCCCTCCTTGTTGTCGTTGCGAGGTGGATAATAGTTGATGCGTACCTTATGATAATACTGGGTGTCCTCGTCGTTGCCGTGGCCGTAGAGGTCTGGCTGCTCCTCTGGCTTCAGGATTGTCTCCAGGGTAGAAAGCTTGCTCACCTCCTTGGTATGGAAGTTGGCTGGCTCATCGAGAACGAGACCGTCGCGGTTGCCCAGAATATTGGTAGAGAACCATCCGTTCAAGCCCAGGCAGCGGGTGCCGATGATAGGAGCGAAACCACTCTTCACGAGGGTCTGACCGGTCTTGAAGTCCTTGCCTGCGATAGGCATCTGGGTCTTCTCAGCGAGTTCCCACATGGCAGGAATGTCAACCGTAGTATTAGGCGCACCCATGATGAAAGGAGCCCCCTCGGTAAGGGCAGCGTAGGCGTAGCACATGGATGGGGCGATGTGCTGGCGGTCGTCAGCCTTCATCGCAGCTTCGAGAGCAGCCAATGTGCCGTGGATTTCCATATCCACCGGTACGTAGATTTCTGTAGATGCAGCCCATGCAACAACGATGCGAGAGCAGCCGTTCTTCTCCTTGAAGTCTCGGATGTCCTGGCGCAGCGCCTCTACCATCTCCCAGCGGGTCTTGCAGTCCTTCACGTTGTCGCCGTCCAGGCGCTTGGCGTAGTTCTTGTCGAATGCAGCCTTCATCGGAACAATCTGTTCCAGCTCCTCGCGCACAGGGTTGATGTCCTTCTCCTTCAAAACCTCGGCATACATGGCAGCCTGATAGGCATTCTGAGGATAGACATCCCAGGTGCCGAATACGATGTCGTTGAGGTTGGCAAGAGGAACGATGTCCTTGTAGTGCAGATACTTCTTGTCTGCGCCCTTGCCCACACGAATCTTGTCGTACTGAGTCATTGAGCCTACTGGCTTGGTAAGTCCCTTGCGGGCCATCAGCACACCTGTCATGAATGTAGTAGATACTGCACCACAACCTACAACCATAATACCCAGCTTGCCATCAGCTGGTTTAACATTGTTCTGTTCCATTTCTAATGAATTATTAAGTCTTCTTTTTATTTGATTGATTGATTTGAGGGCAAAGGTACTGAAAACTGATGAATAAAGTGCAGTTTTTCACCAATAATCTGCCATATTTTTAGAAAAATTAGCATTGTAGAGGTAAAAAAAGCGAAATAAAGTAAGTATCTTTGCATCATATTTTTAAAATTCAAAGTTTTTATAGCATGACAATAACGCTTAGTATCTTGATCATTACGGTTGCCATGTTTATTTGGGGCAAGGTGAGAGCCGATATCGTGGCGCTCACAGCCCTGGCAGCACTCCTGGTTTTCGGAATTCTTACGCCAGCCGAAGCCCTGGCTGGTTTCTCTTCGCCCATCGTCGTTATGATGATCGGACTCTTCGTGGTGGGGGGAGCCATCATGCAGACCGGCCTCGCCAAGCTGACGGGCAATAAACTGATGGCACTCTCGCGCGGCAACGAAACCATCACCTTCCTGCTGGTGATGCTAGTAACCTCCTTTATCGGAGCCTTCGTGAGCAATACCGGAACGGTGGCCCTCATGATGCCTATCATCATGAGCCTGGCAGCAGGTTCGGGCATGCAGTCGTCGCGCTTCCTCATTCCGCTCGCCTTCGCCGGAAGCCTGGGCGGAATGCTCACCCTCATCGGTACGCCGCCCAACCTGGTCATCGACGAGGTGCTTACCGAGGCTGGCTATCAGCCGCTCGCCTTCTTCTCATTCTTCCCCGTGGGCATCATCGTCATCGCCATGGGCATCATCGTGCTCATGCCGCTCAGCAAAATCTTCCTCAGCAGGAAACAGAGCGGAAAGAAGAAGAAAACCAAGTCGCTCGACGACCTGGTGGATGAATACCGCCTGCTCGACAATCTGCATCGCTACATCGTGCCAAGCAACCGAACTTCTGCCGCCAAGGATGAAAACGGCGAGCCGATGAACATCGTGGGAAAGACCCTGAAGGAACTCAGCATCCAGAAGAAATACGGAGTGAGTATCATCGAAATTAGAAACGAGAAGAAATCGAGACTCGGACTGGTGCAGGACGTAAACCAGAACATGGCGAAGAGCAGCAGTACCATTCAGGAGCACGACATACTATATATAATAGGTGACGAGCAGAAGATGCAGCGCTTTGCCCAGGATTACGGACTGAGGAGGATGAAGGACGTGAAGATTGATTTCTACGACCTGGGACTGACGGAAATCGTTGTGATGCCTACCTCCAACTTTGCCGGATTGCGCATAGGCGATGCCAACCTGCGCAAGCGATTCGGCATCAACGTGCTGGGTGTGAAGCGTGGCGGAGGCTCATCATCCTCTTCTTCTGGGGGTGGCAGAGGCGGCAACGAATACATCACGGATAATCTGATAGCAGCCAAGCTGCACGTGGGCGATATGCTGCTGGTGCAGGGCGAATGGACCAACCTGACGCATCTTACTGCCGACACCACCAACTGGGTGGTCTTGGATCAGCCGGAGAAGGCTGCCGATAAGGTTCTGCTGGATTACAAGGCGCCTGTGGCTGCTGCCATCATGCTGCTGATGATAGCCATGATGGTGTTCGATTTCATCCCGGTGGCTCCGGTTACGGCGGTCATCATCGCCGGACTGCTCACCGTCTTTGCCGGATGTTTCCGCAACGTGGAGGCAGCCTACAAGACCATCAACTGGGAGAGCATTGTGCTGATAGCCGCCATGATGCCGATGTCAACGGCGCTGGAGAAGACGGGTGCTTCGGCATTGGTATCGCAGGGGCTGGTGGATAGCCTGGGAGCGATGGGACCTACGGCTCTCCTGGCGGGCATTTACTTCACCACTTCGCTGATGACGATGTTTATCAGCAATACCGCCACGGCGGTTCTCATGGCGCCTATTGCCCTGGTGGCAGCCCAGCAGGTGGGGGTAAGTCCATACTCCTTCCTCTTTGCGGTGACTCTGGGAGCCAGCATGTGCTTCGCCTCTCCGTTCTCAACTCCGCCTAATGCGTTGGTGATGAAGGCGGGTGGCTACACGTTTATGGATTATGTAAAGGTAGGTTTGCCGTTGCAGATCATCATCGGCGTGGTGATGACGTTTGTTTTGCCGCTGCTGTTTCCTTATTAGGAATCTGTTTATTAGGATTCATAGAAAAAAATGAACAAGATAAATCCCCAATCCGGGGCTCGCTATGGAGCCTTGGAATTGGGGATTCTGCGTATAAAGACTTAACTGAAAATAGAGAGTGGAATGGGGAGATGTGATTTGTAATCCTAATTTGTACGGTTACATATTAATATCATCTCCGCCGCCTTCAGAGCCGGTATCGGTCTTGCCTCCCTCAGTATTTCCTCCCTCGGTATTTTCTGACTGTGAACCGCCGCCAGGGGTATCGCCGTTTCCGGTGCCGCCTGGGTTAGTACCGCCTGGGTTAGTGCCGCCGCCGTTTGGGTCCTTGTCTGGGTCTTCCACGTCACCGCTGTCGCCCGAGGTAACGTTCTTCACCACCTTGCCGTTGCGATCGATGCAGGTAATCTGTATAGGAGTTCTCTGCAACTCATCCTTGATGTCCACGTTCGGGGTGAAGATAACTCGGCGGGCGGTGATGAGGCTGCCTGCCACCTCACCCACGGTAGCCACACTCTTGGCGCGCACGCCGAATCGCATGGTTCCCAGACCAGGGATAGCTACGGAGTGGCCTTCGGTTGACCATGCCTTGATTACCTCGCCGGCAGCATCCCAGCATGCCTGCATCACGCCGCGGCTCACGCCACTTCTCAGGGCAGCCTCCTTGATTACCTTGCTCTCAGGGAGCTTGCTGTAAAGCTCGGTACTGAGCACGAAACGATACTTACCTTTCAACTCACCCACCTGGATGAGGGTTTCCTTTGCTTTCAAATTGATAGACATAATTACTTGAATTTTAAATTGTTAATACTCTGTAAACTTTTAACTCTAACTCTAAGCCGCCTATCGTATGGTGATGGTAGGCACGAAGTGCGAAGAGTCGGCCCGTGTAGAGATGTTGTTCTCCTGCTGCTGCTGGTTCTTACCGATCACGAGCCCCGCCGTACACGAACTGGTGAGGAAGGTGACGATAGCAGAGCACACAGCCATGATGAGATACTTGATGAATGCTTTCATGTTTGGGTTCATACGCTTTTCTTGCCCCCTATTTACTTTCCGTCTTCTTTTTTGAAAGAAGAAAGAGAAGGACTCGTATCAGGGCTTGGAGTCGAGGTTGATAACTTGATGCATTCGGGATTATCTTATCCGGAATATCTCCCAGATGCCTTTTTTCATTTTTCCAACTGGAGAAATATTTTTCTCCAACTAGGAAAGTGATTTTTAGCGCTTTCTGAATCACGATGCAAAGATACAAAAACAGCCACCAGCGGTTATGCGTTGGTGGCTGATGCCGTGCGATGGCGGCACATTTTTATGACTCCATTTTTATGGCTCTATTTTTATGGTTCCATTTTATGGTTCCCCTAGATACTCAACGATGGCCTTCACCTGTTTAGGCGAAAACGATTTGCTCGTCTTGCAGTATCCCATCTTCAGGAGTTCCTCCCATAGTGGGTCGCAGCGGCGAATCCAAACCATCAGGTGGTTGACGGCTGTACGTGGGTAACTCTCGGGAAAGTACATCAGGGCAAGTTCCTTCTTGGTGTACGTACGAATGATAAAATCTTCCATATTCATTTTGCTTTAAAAATTGATAAACCCGTCCATATTCATTTTGCTTTAAAAATTGGTAAACCCTCTTTTTTCTCTTTCTGATAATACTCGCTGAAATCCTTGCATCCTGGGGGCAACTGGTGGTGCACCAGCTGGGGCAGAATCTCCTTGAGCTGCAGGAAGAGGCTTTCGCCCGGCGCATCCTTGTCGGGAAACATGTGCCATTCTATCTTGAGCTGCGAGCCGATTTCCGCCAGCCATTTCTTGTCGTCGGTTTTCAGCAGCGTAGCAGAAGGAATGGCAATCGCCTTGTGTCCGGCAGAGAGCATCGCCCAGCAGTCGCTGCATCCCTCGGTAATGAAGAGCTGTTCGCCTGGCTTCAGCATCTTCACCACGGGAAGATTATAGATGCTGCATCGGGCGCCATAGGGAAAGCGGAAGCGAGGGGCATCCTCTGAATTCACGAGCTTCTTTTGATTCTTCTTATAATCCAAATTTCTGTTTTGAATCCCAATCAGGTTCCCCTTCATGTCGAAGTAGGGAATCTGCAGCCAGTTCACGCCCTTTCTATCCGTCCAGGAAGTCAATCTGCACCAGTTTGTCACTCGCCAGTCAATCTTCCTTTCCTCGAAGAGGAATCTTCTAGCCGCCTCGTTCAGCCAGGGATGCTCGAAGAATCTCGCATACCTGCTCGCATCAAAGGAGGAGGATTTTCCCGAGGAAGAGCCACCGGAATCATCTTTCGAGAAAGAACCACCGGATGAAGAGTCTCTTGGGGAAGAAGCTGAATAAGAAGCTGAATAAGAAGCTGAATAAGAAGCTGAATAAGAAGCTGAATAAGAAGCTGAATAAGAAGCTGAATAAGAAGCTGAATAAGAAGCTGAATAAGAAGC
>ERZ834722.2939-NODE-2939-length-12426-cov-10.016248_pt1 | contig 12426 bp, 7 predicted proteins | sample MGYA00519576_ERZ834722 | MGnify/ENA primary metagenome ERZ834722 (study PRJEB31850, sample SAMEA3708759) | human gut metagenome | biome: human gut; feature: human-associated habitat; material: faeces | place: China | collected 2014 ...
GCTGCCGGAGCGGTGCTTAAGCCGCAAGGCGGGAATTGTGCGGTGTTGCCTTTATCTAATTTAAATTTTGCTGAATTTTGTTTTCGCCCTGATTTTACAGCCAGAACTGCACCAGACGGCTGACATTCTGGTACAGCGCGGGATTCTGGCCCAGAAGGCCCGGTTCCGCAGCAAAGTAGACACAGAAGCTGTAACAGATCCCCACGGCAACAGCTGCCAGCATCGCCCCCTGCAGCATGTGCTGCACGGTATGCAGGATGCTGCCCGATGCGGCGGCCTGCACACGCGGGGCAAGGGCGCTTTCGGCCCACAGCCAGACCAATGCGGCGGCGAACAGCAGCGGGGTTAAATAGTCGCTGAGATAGCGGTAGAGCACACCGGCCATCTGGCAGTCCAACGCGGCCAGAATAACAGCCAGCAGCACGGGCAGCAGCACCATGGCGCGCAGGTCTTTCTGCCTTGCCATACGGCGGCGCAGCAAAGGCAGGGCCGCAAAGGCCCACAGCAGCGGCAGGCTGACCAGGGCACCGCCGTAAAATACTTCGGTAATGGTCATACCCATAAAGTTTGTCTGCATTTTGGTCCCCGCCAGGTAGGGGAACACCGCCTGCACCACCGGCAGGGACAGGAAATAGGTGAACAACGCCGGGGCCATCCGCCCAATGCGGAAGCCGCGGTGGGTCATATCGTTGCTGGTCAGGTTGTAATTGGCGCCAAAATCAAACGGCGAGCCGAACCGCGCGGCATTGTAGGCCATCAGCCCCAGGGCTACCAGAATAACCGGCAGAACAAAGGCGATGGCTTCGGTTATTCCCTGCTTGCTGCGCAAGCGTTTTTGCCGGATATACTGCGGCCAGAAGATCGGCAGGCAGAGCACGGCAAACAGCTCCATCTGGGGGCGGCATCCCGCCACCAGCGCCATGCACAGGCTGCCAAGCGCCATGTGCAGCATGATTTTGCCATGGTGCTGCACCGGGGTGTTGGCGGCGCACAGCCACTGCCACAGGGCCAGCAGCACAAATGCCGCGCCGCACAGGATGGCGTATTCATACACCGAGGGGCGCAGCAGCAGGTAGTACACCTGGCTACCGCCCGCAATGCCCGCCGCATCCAGCAGGCAGGCCGCCGCTGAGGCGGACGGGAACCAGCGCTGCGCAGCCTGCCGCACCAAACCAAACACTGCCAAAATCAGCAGCCAGGCCATCACGATCATGGCCAAGCTGGGCGGCAGGTCCGGTACGCCGGTCAGCAGCTCAAACGGCAGCTGGAACAGCAGGCACGGCACAATGCCAAAGTAAACATAGTACCGCCCCTGATAATAAGCAACATCCCACAAAGCATCCGGGGCCGCGCTCTGACGGGCGGCGGTATCGTAAGGGTTCTGCATCTCCGCCATGGCGGCGGGCGGGTCGCGCTGCAGATCCAGGCGGCCATTCAGCAGGCTGTGGGCCAGAGCGCCGTACTGCGCAGCAGAATCATTCTGCCAATCGCTGATATGCTGGGTGAAGGTGATGCGGCTTTCGCCGTCCCAGTTTTCGACATTATAAAACGAGGTCGCCACGCCGGAGTTGCGGGCATCGGCAAAGGGGGCCGCTGCGGCCAGCAGGCAGAGCATGCAGCCCAGCACCAGCACCGCCGGGCGGTATTTGGCGCGGTGGGTCAGGTAGGCTTCGTGCCACGCGGCAGCGCCGGGGCGCAGCCCCCACAAGGCCAGCAGTGCCAGATACACCACTGCCAGCCGCAGCAGCGAGAAATCCATCGGGCGGGGTACATTGGCCAGAACCGCCTGCACGGTATAGTTCAGGTCATAACTGCGGTACTCTCCGCTATAGCCCTCCGCTTGCAGGGTCAGGGTATCCACCGCGCCGGAAAAATCCAGCGTGCGCACCAGGCTGCGTGCCGCTCGCGGGGCCGCCTGCCACTGCCAGCTCTGGCGCGGGGCGGTGCTGGCTTCGTCGGTACCGGACACCCACAGGATAAACAGCGGGTTCTGATCCTGCGGATAGTTGCCGTCATACTGGTAGACAACGCCATCCAGCGCAACGTTATGCAGCGGCTGATGGATGCCGGTAAAGGTAAGGGTACTGTGCTCATCGTTCAAAGCAATCGGCTCCCCATCCGCCGGGGCATCCTGCAAATAGGCGCGCAGGTCAACGGGCTGGTAGCCGTGGGTTGCAAAATAGGGTGCGTTGCCCACGAATACTTCCAGGCCGATGGCGGCAACCAGCAGCGCAGCAACCGTCCAAAGTGTGCGGTACCGCCGCCCGCTGCGCAGGCGGAGTAACAACACAGTGCCGCAGGCCCACAGTGCCGCCCCATTGATGGCCAGCAGGCGGAACAGATCAAACCCCTGCGCCAGCCCCGGCTGGGCAAACACACATGCTGCGATGATCCACACTGCCAGCACAATGCCCGGCCCGGCCAGTACATCCGCATGGGTTGCCCTGCGGTCGCACAGCCGCCCCGGCAGTGCCCAAACCAGCACCCCCAACAGGATGCTGACACAAATTGCTGCTGCAAACATAAAAAGCCCCCATACCAAAGTGTATGGGGGTATTATACTATGAATTGCGGTTTTTGTCGATATTGGGGGTGCAGGCGTCCTCTTCCTGCGGGTCGGACGGCTGTTCGCCTGCCCGCTCCGCTTTGCGGTACTGCGCGGGGGAAAGCCCGGTTTCCTTTTTGAACACACGGCTGAAATACAGCGGGTTATCATACCCGACGATCTCGGAAACTTCACCGATGCTGTATTTGGTGCGTTCCAGCAAGCGCTGTGCATTGACGATACGCAGCGACTGGATATACCGTGCGGGCGACAAGCCCACATACTGTTTGAAGCTACGGATGAACCATGCCGTGCTCATATGCAGGGACTCGGCGTATTCATCCACATTGATGCGGGCAGTATAATTCTCGTTAAAATAGGCGGCTGCGGCTTCGATCTGCTCCCGCGTGGTGCCGTTGATCGACCGCCGTTCCTGCCGCTGGCGGCTGACCAGCACCAGCATCATCTGGAACAGCCCGGCCGTATAATCCCGATAGGCGTACTGGCAGAGCTGCAATTCCTGGATCATGCGGCGGAAAGTATTTTTGTACTCCGGCATAATGCCGCTGTAAAACACATGGCCATCCAGCGGAATCTCATGCGCCTGCAGCACCGCAGCGGCCTCGCTGCCGGAAAAATAGACCCAGAACACCTCCGGGTGGTCCTCAAGATAGTAGATATAGCGGCGCTCTTCCTGCGGGCGGTACAGCACCATATGACCCGCTGTTACCACATGCTCGGCATCATCAAACCAGAAGTGCGCCTTGCCCGCAGCGATATAAAACAGCTGATACGCATTTTCATCATACCGCGTAATAGTTGGCAGGCTGGCGTGCTTTTTCAATCGGCATGTTCCGCAGGAATCCACTGTAAGCGGTGCAGTACAGCTGCCGTCCGCAGCCTGGCGGCTGTTGATGGAACCAAAATTGATATACATCTGTGTTGCCCCCTCGTGTTGGCTGGGTAAGACGGGCGCACCCATCTTTTATGTAGATTGTATAATATTATCCACTATAGTGCAAGTACAACTGGCCAAATCATATTGTTTTGTTATCCTTCTGTTATGATTTTCGCAAATAATATTAGAATACTTATCAAAATGTTTTTTCAGCTTTTCTGTTTTGCCGCGGGGCCACAACAAAAAAGTGCCCGCCTGCTGCAAGGCAGCGTGCGGGCGCTTTCATGCTTATTCCTTTGCTTTTGAGCCGGGATTATTCAATGCCGGTCACGGTATAATCTTTGTCCTCAACGGCTTTTTTCAGCACAGTGTCATCCACCGGCTTATCCAGCGTTACAACAGCGGTACCGGCGGTGTGGCTTACTTCGGCGGCGGAAACACCGTCCAGCGCTTCCAGTGCCTTTTTCACGGTTGCTTCGCAATGGCCGCACATCATGCCTTCAATTTTAATGGTCTTATTCATGGTCGTGTTCTCCTTTTTGCTTGTTTTGTGTGCTTTGCGTTTATGGTCATGTTTGGTGCTGCGAATATCGAACAGGTTCAGCCGCAGTGCGTTGGAAACCACACAGAAGCTGGACAGGCTCATGGCCGCAGCGCCGTACATCGGGTTCATCTGCCAGTGCAGCAGCGGGATAAAGACACCTGCCGCCAGGGGGATGCCCAACACATTGTAGGCAAAGGCCCAGAACAGGTTTTCGTGGATATTGTGCAGAGTAGCGCGGCTCAGGCGGATGGCGGCGGGCACATCGCTCAGGCGGCTCTTCATCAGCACAACGTCAGCGGCGTCAATCGCAACATCCGTACCGGCGCCAATGGCAATACCGACATCCGCGCGGGTCAGGGCCGGTGCATCATTGATGCCATCGCCCACCATGGCCACGCGGCCCTTGTTTTTCAGGCTGCGGATCACAGCTTCCTTGCCATCGGGCAGCACACCGGCAATCACTTCGTCCACACCGGCCTGTGCACCAATGGCTTTGGCGGTGCGCTCGTTATCGCCGGTCAGCATCACAACACGGATGCCCATGCCCTGCAGTTCACGCACAGCCTGCGGGCTGTCCTCCTTGATGACGTCTGCCACCGCGATAACGCCCTGCATGGTGCCATCCTTGGCAAAGAACAGCGGGGTCTTGCCCTGGGCGGCCAGTGCTTCGGCGCTGGATGCCATCTTTTGCGGCACCGCCACACCAAGGGTCTGCATCAGCTTGGCGTTGCCGCCGTACAGGGTACTGCCGTTCAGCACAGCCGTCAGGCCGTTGCCGGGCAGAGCCTGGAAATCTGCCACCTCGGCGGGGGGCAGGTTATCCTCCTGTGCCTTTTGCAGCACAGCGCGGGCCAGCGGGTGTTCACTCTTCTGCTCCAAGGCAGCGGCAAGGCTCATCAGTACCTGCTCCGTCACACCGTCTGCGGGCAGGATATCCGTCACGTGCGGCTCGCCGCTGGTGATGGTGCCAGTTTTATCCAAGGCAACGATCTCGGTTTTACCGGTCTGCTCCAGCGAAACCGCGGTTTTAAAGAGAATACCGTTTTTAGCACCCACACCATTGCCAACCATAATGGCAACCGGCGTTGCCAGGCCCAGCGCGCAGGGGCAGCTGATGACCAGCACTGAAATACCGCGGGCCAGCGCATAGCCAACGGTCTGCCCTGCCAGCAGCCACACGATGGTGGTGATGACCGCCAGGGTGATGACGGTCGGCACAAACACACCGGAGACGCGGTCTGCAATTTTGGCAATGGGTGCCTTGGTGGCTGCGGCATCGCTGACCATCTGGATGATCTGAGCCAGCGTGGTATCCTGACCCACGCGGGTGGCACGGCAGCGCAAAAAGCCGGATTGGTTCAGGGTTGCGGCGCTCACGCTGTCGCCTTCGGCCTTATCCACCGGGATGCTCTCACCGGTCAGGGCCGATTCGTTCACTGCGCTGCTGCCTTCCAGCACCACGCCGTCAACGGGGATATTCTCGCCGGGACGCACCACAAACACATCGCCCTGCTGCACCTGTTCGATGGGAACGGTAACTTCCGCCCCATTGCGCAGCAGCGTTGCGGTTTTGGGGGCCAGGTTCATCAGGCCTTTCAGGGCATCGGTGGTCTTGCCCTTGGAGCGGGCTTCCAACGTTTTGCCCACCGTGATCAGGGTCAGGATGGTTGCGGCGGATTCAAAATAAAATTCCTCCATATAGCCCATCACGGCCATGGCATCCCCCTGCACCTGGGCCACCGTCATGGCAAACAGAGCGTAAGTGCTGTAGCCAAAGGCCGCGGTAGCGCCAAGGGATACCAGGGTATCCATATTGGGGGCACGGTTCCACAGCGCCTTAAAGCCGCTGATAAAGAACTTTTGGTTGATGACCATGATGATAATGGTGAGCAGCATCTGTAAAATACCCATTGCCACATGGTTGCCCTGCATAAAGCCCGGCAGCGGCCAGTTCCATAGCATGTGCCCCATGGAGAAGTACATCAGCACCACCCAGAAGATCAGCGAGGCAATCAGGCGGCGTTTGAGGCGCGGGGTCTCGGTATCTTTTAAGGCATCTGCTGACGGCGCGGCGGACTGGGCGGCAGCGTTTTTAGGGCTTGCGCCATAGCCTGCGGCTTCCACTGCGGCCACAATATCTGCCGGAGCGGCGGTGCCCTCCACACCCATTGAGTTGGTCAGCAGGCTGACCGAGCAGGATGTTACGCCCGGCACTTTGCTGACGGCTTTTTCCACCCGGGCACTGCACGCGGCGCAGCTCATCCCGGTTACGTTGTATTGTTCCACTTCTTTCCTCCTGTTTCCTTTCTTTTGCGGTAGTGATTCTATAATTCCTGTGTGATGATTGGTGAGTGGTTTCGCTTTGGTGTTTGAACACGGGTTGTTGATGTTTGAGTTGTTTCTATCCTCACTCCCCTTTTGGTGAGCGGTTAGCCTGCAATTCGACGTATTATTGAGGTTATCATTTCTATCCACACCCTCCTTGCGGAGAGCGATACGTTGGGGGCAACCAAGGCCGATGCGGCATTTCTATCCACACCCTCTCACAGGGAATGACTGGCATTTATTCATGGCTCTGGTAATGTTACACAAACTTTTACCGATGTTTGTGAACAGAAAAACAATCGTACTGGGCACTGGCATGGCATTTTTGCTGGCTCAAACACTCGTGCATTTATTTCATGTTCTGCTTCTGCTATTTTGTGCAGGCAATGCTTATTTCATCAGTTTCTGCAGCGTTTTCAGCAGCTCATCCACAACTTCGTCATTCCCGGCACGGATATCATCCGCCACACAGGTGCGGATATGGTTTGCCAGCAGCTCACGGTTGAACGCGTTCATCGCCGCCGTTACCGCCGCCGACTGCACCAGAATATCCGGACAATACACTTCGTTTTCCACCATCCCACGGATGCCCCGAATCTGCCCTTCGATCCGGTTCAGTCTGTGGACCAGGCTTTTATACTCTTCTTCACTGCGATGCTTTGTTTTGTGTGCACAGCAGCAACACGGTTCCTTCTTTTCGTTTTCCTGCATTATATTACCCTCCCATCACATGCAAGGTACCCCGGTGGGGTATATTCACTATATACCCCGCCGGGGTACCTTGTCAAGTAGATAATATAATATTTTTATATTATTTTATGCGAATTTTTTTACTATAGCAATTTTTAAAATTAAAGCGGATATCCGCATGAACAAAACCACCCTGAACAGTCAGAAAGATAAACATTCCATGCTCTCCTTGAGGAGAGCGACTTCTTTAGGTTTGTTATCGCTAAAGCCCCATACACATTTCTATCCACGCTCTCCTTGCGGAGAGCGACGTTGTGCCCCGCGCAAACCCTGATGTGAATTACGAGATTTCTATCCACGCTCTCCTTGCGGAGAGCGACCGGTCTCTGTTGCTGCCTGTTCGGGGGTCTCGTATTTCTATCCACGCTCTCCTTGCGGAGAGCGACTGGCTGGCAGTGTTACCATGAGAACCGACCCCATATTTCTATCCACGCTCTCCTTGCGGAGAGCGACTAACAACCTTTGTCGCAGTCCCGTTCGGCGCGTGATTTCTATCCACGCTCTCCTTGCGGAGAGCGACCGGACGGCAAGCTGGTAAGCTACAGCACGACTGAGATTTCTATCCACGCTCTCCTTGCGGAGAGCGACTGGAAACTGTTCACAAGCTGACAGACACTATCAAATTTCTATCCACGCTCTCCTTGCGGAGAGCGACGCGGGCCGTCGCGCACGTCGCCTTGTGTGGTTATATTTCTATCCACGCTCTCCTTGCGGAGAGCGACGCCATACTGCCCGGCGTAATTCTTCCATTGCAAGATTTCTATCCACGCTCTCCTTGCGGAGAGCGACAGCCAAGCGGAGGAACGCCTGGCCGTGATCCTGGCATTTCTATCCACGCTCTCCTTGCGGAGAGCGACAAATCGTGTGGAATCCACATGAATCGGCAGATGTATTTCTATCCACGCTCTCCTTGCGGAGAGCGACCCCGGCGATCACCGTCTCCAGCAGCGTGTGGACATTTCTATCCACGCTCTCCTTGCGGAGAGCGACGGCGGATGCCCTTATTGTACGCTGCCTGCCAATCATTTCTATCCACGCTCTCCTTGCGGAGAGCGACCATGTACGGTATCGCACAGACCAACACGTTCAAATTTCTATCCACGCTCTCCTTGCGGAGAGCGACTAATTGCAAATACGCCGCGTATGTGCGGTACGGCATTTCTATCCACGCTCTCCTTGCGGAGAGCGACCAGCGCGGCTACGAGGGAGAGTACGCCGAACCCAGCATTTCTATCCACGCTCTCCTTGCGGAGAGCGACGCATTGAGGCTAAAGATGCCAAGATTGCCGAGCAATTTCTATCCACGCTCTCCTTGCGGAGAGCGACTTGGTGGTTGCGTTGTTGGAAACTGGCGGCTCGCGATATTTCTATCCACGCTCTCCTTGCGGAGAGCGACTTCTGCACGCCGTTGACAAGCTGCGCCTGCTGGTAATTTCTATCCACGCTCTCCTTGCGGAGAGCGACAGTAGCTTGCATAGTTTTGTAACGTCTTTTTAGATATTTCTATCCACGCTCTCCTTGCGGAGAGCGACGGGAAAATGAAGTTTGTAAGTGTGTAGATTGGAAATTTCTATCCACGCTCTCCTTGCGGAGAGCGACCTATTGTGACCTGGCCGCCGATCGCCCCACCGCTATTTCTATCCACGCTCTCCTTGCGGAGAGCGACTGCACCATGAATTGAGCGTTTTATCCGTTATGCCATTTCTATCCACGCTCTCCTTGCGGAGAGCGACAGATAGCTACGGCTTTTATTGATTTTCTTGCAGAATTTCTATCCACGCTCTCCTTGCGGAGAGCGACGCCAGTCCACGACGTTGAGGGCCAGGAAAGCGGCATTTCTATCCACGCTCTCCTTGCGGAGAGCGACCGACGGCAACTGCGAGGTGTGGTTCGTATTTGTATTTCTATCCACGCTCTCCTTGCGGAGAGCGACCCAATAAAACCCGCTGAAATTGGCCCAAACCTCATATTTCTATCCACGCTCTCCTTGCGGAGAGCGACAAATTGCTGACCGTATCTATCTTCATTCACGCGCAATTTCTATCCACGCTCTCCTTGCGGAGAGCGACAAGTGTGAGAGCCTGAACGAAACAGCAGATACTCAATTTCTATCCACGCTCTCCTTGCGGAGAGCGACTTATTTGAGCCGCTTTTTATTGCGCCTGTTGGAATTTCTATCCACGCTCTCCTTGCGGAGAGCGACGCCAAGGCCCAAACCAAAGAGCCTGACCTGACGCAGATTTCTATCCACGCTCTCCTTGCGGAGAGCGACTTCAGAAATTCACACCTGTGGAGGTAACGCCATATTTCTATCCACGCTCTCCTTGCGGAGAGCGACAGCCCGTTGACGAATAACCCAGGCCCGACTTGTTATTTCTATCCACGCTCTCCTTGCGGAGAGCGACGCAAGGAACGCGCCGACGCCGGTTCCTTTACGGTATTTCTATCCACGCTCTCCTTGCGGAGAGCGACTTCACCAGCCTGCAAGTTTCCGGCAAGACCCCGATTTCTATCCACGCTCTCCTTGCGGAGAGCGACGCTGCAAGGGCTGCGGATACGTCCGCGTCTTGCAATTTCTATCCACGCTCTCCTTGCGGAGAGCGACCGCAGAAGCCCACATTGCCCGTGCGGTTCTTGCTGGCATTTCTATCCACGCTCTCCTTGCGGAGAGCGACGCGTTTGAGAATGAGAAAATACACGTTGACGACATTTCTATCCACGCTCTCCTTGCGGAGAGCGACCCTGCGCCGCGCCGCCGAAGCCGAGCAGCGGGCATTTCTATCCACGCTCTCCTTGCGGAGAGCGACTCTCTGCCCGGCGATGTTGACCGGGCGGAATTTATTTCTATCCACGCTCTCCTTGCGGAGAGCGACGTTGCGGCCTTCGTGGCTGCCGTTATCAAGCAGGACATTTCTATCCACGCTCTCCTTGCGGAGAGCGACGCAAGGCAAACCCGTCTTTGTACGACCCAGCACGCACCATTTCTATCCACGCTCTCCTTGCGGAGAGCGACGTTCCACATCCTCGCCAGCGTCGCGGTTGCGCTGTCATTTCTATCCACGCTCTCCTTGCGGAGAGCGACGGCGGGGCAAGTAGTAGAACACCGAGACCCTGCACATTTCTATCCACGCTCTCCTTGCGGAGAGCGACGCAAAGGCGGCCTGTATACCGACGGGCAGTTCTTATTTCTATCCACGCTCTCCTTGCGGAGAGCGACGCGAGTGGCGCACCTACCAGGCCGGAGAGCGTAAATTTCTATCCACGCTCTCCTTGCGGAGAGCGACCCGTGGCGTTCATGTGCTTACCAGCGCGGAAATATTTCTATCCACGCTCTCCTTGCGGAGAGCGACCCGCTGACACATGTTCGTTTACCGCCTTCCAATGATTTCTATCCACGCTCTCCTTGCGGAGAGCGACCGCGCCTGTCAGCCAAATGCCCGGTGTGTCGATTATTTCTATCCACGCTCTCCTTGCGGAGAGCGACGCTGGCAAACCAGGACGCTGCCGCACTGCTGGCATTTCTATCCACGCTCTCCTTGCGGAGAGCGACCCCACCATTCCGACAGGGCCGTGTACTGATCTTCGGATTTCTATCCACGCTCTCCTTGCGGAGAGCGACTTTTGACCGAGATCAACAAGATGGCAACTGGCCAGATTTCTATCCACGCTCTCCTTGCGGAGAGCGACTCCATCCTTGACTATTTTTCGGCTGTGATGCGGCAATTTCTATCCACGCTCTCCTTGCGGAGAGCGACGTCAACAGCATTCGCGGAATAGAACACATCGGCGGATTTCTATCCACGCTCTCCTTGCGGAGAGCGACTTAATGAGATAACGTATCAGCGCCAAATAGACCAATTTCTATCCACGCTCTCCTTGCGGAGAGCGACATCAACAAAAATGCTGCGATGGGGAAACCGACGTTAATTTCTATCCACGCTCTCCTTGCGGAGAGCGACGATATGCGGGCCAAATATACCCATACGCGGCCCGATTTCTATCCACGCTCTCCTTGCGGAGAGCGACGATACCTAAATAGGGCCTTGGCCCAGTCGGAGCAATTTCTATCCACGCTCTCCTTGCGGAGAGCGACATATGACCATGTTGCCAGCTGCCAGGCAAAACGTATTTCTATCCACGCTCTCCTTGCGGAGAGCGACGGCGCGGGGAGGGCGTGGGCCTTGCGAACATTTACATTTCTATCCACGCTCTCCTTGCGGAGAGCGACCCGCCCCGCAGCCCGTCGGCCAGTATGATGGCCTTATTTCTATCCACGCTCTCCTTGCGGAGAGCGACCTTTTTCTTGTTTTTTGGTGTATCTTTAGTTTGTATATTTCTATCCACGCTCTCCTTGCGGAGAGCGACCGCAAGGTGTTTTCAATCTTTTTGCCAATCCGGATTTCTATCCACGCTCTCCTTGCGGAGAGCGACAGAGCACCTCCTTATAATCTAATGATACATCACGATTTCTATCCACGCTCTCCTTGCGGAGAGCGACAAGCCACCAAGAGTGATCAGGGAGCCAGCAACCAATTTCTATCCACGCTCTCCTTGCGGAGAGCGACACATACTTGTCAATACTTTTTCAGCAATATTTGAATTTCTATCCACGCTCTCCTTGCGGAGAGCGACAATAGGCTGTTTGTTTGTAGCAGTGCGGCTGAGGTTATTTCTATCCACGCTCTCCTTGCGGAGAGCGACCCACACTGCTACCAACAGGCAACCTATTTTTTTTATTTCTATCCACGCTCTCCTTGCGGAGAGCGACTTGATACGCCCGTAAGCGTATTTTGCAAAACCCGGATTTCTATCCACGCTCTCCTTGCGGAGAGCGACTTCTCTTGCTTTTTTGTGTATTCTTAACTTGTATATTTCTATCCACGCTCTCCTTGCGGAGAGCGACCCTCAAAATTGGCAAAAACCTCACGGACAGAAAAAATTTCTATCCACGCTCTCCTTGCGGAGAGCGACCCCACGCCTTGTCCGTCACGGGGTCAGAATCGCAATTTCTATCCACGCTCTCCTTGCGGAGAGCGACCTGCATTGCCTGGGTGGTGGACTGCTGGCCCTGCAATTTCTATCCACGCTCTCCTTGCGGAGAGCGACGCTGTTTGCGTTGTTGTGCAATCTCCTGCATAACAATTTCTATCCACGCTCTCCTTGCGGAGAGCGACTCACAATGCCGGACCTTTGCCAACGGTATGTAGGGATTTCTATCCACGCTCTCCTTGCGGAGAGCGACCACAATGCCGGACCTTTGCCAACGGTATGTAGGGATTTCTATCCACGCTCTCCTTGCGGAGAGCGACCACAATGCCGGACCTTTGCCAACGGTATGTAGGGATTTCTATCCACGCTCTCCTT
>ERZ834722.2940-NODE-2940-length-12414-cov-3.012056_pt1 | contig 12414 bp, 10 predicted proteins | sample MGYA00519576_ERZ834722 | MGnify/ENA primary metagenome ERZ834722 (study PRJEB31850, sample SAMEA3708759) | human gut metagenome | biome: human gut; feature: human-associated habitat; material: faeces | place: China | collected 2014 ...
TCCACCTTCCACAACCTTCCCTGGCTGCGTGAACAGCATCCTGACGTCGTCTTTATGAACGTTTTGGACGCTAAAGCACGCGGAATCAACAACGGCGATTTGGTTCAGATCTTTAACGATCGCGGTATCGTCGAACTTCCGGCAAAAGTCACTTCAAGAATTATGCCGGGCGTTGTGAGCATTCCTCAGGGCGCTTGGTACACGCCGGTCAACAAGAACGGTAATGTCGTCGACGTAGGCGGCAACATCAATACGCTTACCTCGCTGCGCCCGAGCCCGCTGGCCAAAGGCAATCCTCAGCACACCAACCTTGTAGAAGTCCGTAAGGCCTAGGAGAAAAAAGATGACACAACTTGGATTTTTTGTTGACGTATCAAAATGCTCCGGCTGCAAGACTTGTGCCGTAGCATGCAAGGACGCACATAACCTTCCCGTGGGCATGAACTTTCGCAAAGTTCATGAATACGCCGGCGGAAACTGGAAACAGGCTGCTGACGGATCCTGGACACAAGACGTGTTCGGTTATTACGTCAGCTTAGGCTGCAACCACTGCTCCGACCCTGCCTGCGTCAAGGTTTGCCCGACAAAAGCACATCACAAACGTGCAGAAGACGGTTTGGTGGTCATTGATGCGACGAAGCTGCGGACTTTGTGCACAGGCTTGCCCGTATCATGCACCGGTATTGGACGAAACTGCTCACAAGATGAGAAAGTGCGATGCCTGCTTTGACCGCTTGCAGAGAGGACTTCAGCCGATCTGTGTGGAGAGCTGTCCTAATCGCGCTATCGAATTCGGCGAAATCGAAGAGCTGCGTAAGAAATACGGCAAACTTGCTGAAGTTGCTCCTTTGCCCTCTGCTTCTAAGACACAACCGAATTTGGTTTTGGTTGTTCCTGCTCAGGCTCGCCCTGCAGGAGATACTTCAGGTACTGAGTACTAACCGAGTATTTAATTGAAATCGCAACAGGCGCCGAAAGGCGCCTGTTGTACATAGAGTTCGAAAACTCGAGCCAAATTAAGAAGAACTAGAGTGCTCCTCTTTCAACTGCTTTTCGTTCTTCTGCCTCCTCTTCCCGAATTTTTTGGTCTTCGGATTCTTTGCCAAAACGGCTCATCGTGAATTGAACGATGGCTTGCGCCAAGAGCTCGTCCGGTACAAAAGCCTGAGCAACACCGTCCGCCTTAAGGGCCTTAGCATCTTCTTCGTTTTCGGCAGGCATGACTGTTTCAATGGTCGGTCGCAGGATCTTGGCTGTTTCAACAATCTTGCGGCAAAGGATCTCATTTTCAATTGCCAGAACAAGAATGGCCGCTTCATGTATATGAGCTTGGATAAGGACAGCAGGATCTGTAGCATCTCCGTAAATAGAATTAACATTCCTCTCTCGAAGCTCTTCAATAACCGAATGGTGATCGTCTACCACTACAACGGAAAGATGTCGTTGAAGCAGCTCTTCGAGGATGATTTTCCCCTTTTCTCCATAACCGACAAGAACCACATGACCGTGGAGGATGTCGCTACCGACGCTGTCCGGCATAAGTGCCATTGGATCGATACGCGCGTCCATTCTTCTAGCGAATCCCCAACGCTTTTTTATGAAGTCGCGAGCCGGTCCGACCGTTGCGAAGGCAAACGGATTCAGGGCGATAGAAATAATGGCGCCGGCCAATACTAAACTCATGCCTTCTTGCGGCAGGATCTTGAGCTGAAGTCCAAGTGCAGCCAAAATGAACGAGAATTCACCGATCTGAGACAGTGCGGCAGCAACCGTTAAAGCGGTGTGAAGCGTATAACGGAATAACAAGACCAGACCAAAAGCAACAAGACCTTTGCCTAAGATAATAATGGCAAGCACGGCCAACACATGCAAGGGCTGTTCGTAAAGGACATTGGGATCAAACATCATGCCGACGCCCACAAAGAAGATAACCGAGAAGGCATCTCTAAGCGGTAGTGACTCCATCGCAGCGCGATGAGAGTAACGGCTTTCACGCATCACCATGCCGGAGAAGAAGGCACCCAATGCGAAACTGACATGGAAGATCTGCGCTGCACCGTAGGCAATACCGATTGCAAATACCAACACTGAAAGCGTAAAGAGCTCGCGGGAACCCGTCTTAGCAACCTGGCGAAGAAGCCACGGAAGCAGGCGTTTTCCGACAACCAGCATCAGGATGATGAAACCGAATACTTGAGCCAGCGTGATGCCGACAATCTGCCAAAGCGGCAAAGAAGCCTCGGTATTTTGCAGAGGAGAACCCAGCAAGGAAGCCAGCGGAGGCAGGAGCACCAAGATCAAGACGGTCATGATGTCTTCGACGACCAACCAGCCCACGGCGATTTGACCGTCGCCGCTTTCCAGAATGCCTCGGCTTTCCAAGCCTTTCAGAAGCACAACCGTGGAGGCGCAGGAAAGACACATACCAAAGACGATGCTTTGTCCCCACGGCCACCCCCAGAAATGGGCCAAAACCGCGCCTAAACAGGTCGCCAGGCCCATCTGAAGAATAGCTCCGGGAACCGCGATATTCTTGACTCGAATGAGATCGGTCATAGAAAAATGCAAGCCGACGCCGAACATCAGCAGCATGACACCGATTTCAGAGAGTTCGGAAGCAATATTAACATCACCCACAAATCCGGGTGTTGCGGGCGAAATAATAATACCGGCGAGCAAGTAGCCAACCAATGCCGGTACTTTGATGCGCTCCATGAGGAAGCCAAGCGCCCAGGCAATCGCAAAACCGATCGCCAAGGTCGAAATCAAGCTAAAACTATGACTCATCGTTCGTTTGTCCTATGCGGGCAAAAATTTAATGCAGATTGCTAAAAATTCTTTGAGCGTAACCGTTCTGTACACTTAAGCGAATTGCATGACTCGGAGGATCCAACCGGTTCGTCCACGCAAATTCAGGCAATATTCTACTTTCGAGAAAGCTTTCTGAGACTGACAAATGGGACTTTTCCGCCCATCTTAGAAATCTCGCTTTTGACGCATAATTTCTATAAGGAATCAAAGGGATAAATACTCTTATTCCTTATTCGCTATTTCTTAGAAATCGAACAATTCCCAAAGGCGACACACGAGATTAATAAGGAAGCTGAAAAACTCAGCTTTCTCAATAAAATATTAGGGATTGACTTCAGGATGCTGTGAAGGGGGCGCCGGGTTGACATCACTGTTAACTGCGATTTCTTCGTCCACCGGAGAATCGCCTTTAAGGATTGCCAGACGGACCAACTTATCCATTTCTTGGGACAGAATCACAGAAGCCTGAACGACCGTTCCCAGGTTATCCGCTCTGAAGTGGTTAGCTTCTTGGTCAGTAGCGGCTCGAAGGATAACCTTAACACCTTGATTGATCAGCTTGGCAGTTTCTACGACCTTGCGTTCCAAAATCTCATCACGGATTGTCAGAACAATCACGGCAGCGTTTTGCACGTGAGCTTGAAGCAGAACAGACGGATCCACGGCATCGCCTTGAATAGCGGTATATCCGTTCTTACGCAGCTGAGCCACCAGGGAATCGTCTTTGTCGACGATAACGGTTGGGATTTCATCTTTCTGAAGAGCTGCTGTTAACTTACAACCGACGTCGCCGTAACCCACAATGACGATATGACCGGTGATTTTCTTCTTTTCGACTTCGTCCGGCATAAGAGACTGTGGATCCGGGCGAGCAGCCGAAATACGAGCCAGTTTGCTGCGTTTTTTAAGGAATTCAGCGACTTTCGGAAGGGTGGCAAAAGCAATCGGGTTAAGCGCAATCGTCAAAATCGCTGTTGCCAAGACGAGATTCATGCCTTCGTCAGAGACGATGCCCATGGACTTTCCTAGGCTCGCCAAGATGAACGAGAATTCACCGATCTGTCCTAAACATGCGCCGAGTGTCAAGGCGGTGTGCAAGGGATAACGGAACAGCATCACTAATAATGCGGCGATGATCGGGTTAATGAAGAGGATTAAAAGCAGCACGCAAAGCAGATGCCAAGGATGTTCGACGATCACCATCGGATTGAACATCATGCCGACACCGACGAAGAAAATAACCGAAAAGGCATCTCTCAGCGGAAGGGATTCCACGGCTGCTCTATGGGCATACTTGGATTCACGCATCACCATGCCGGCGAAGAAGGCACCCAAAGCAAAGGACACATGGAAGACTTCAGCGGCGCCGAAGGCAATACCGATGGCCACTGCCAATACGCAAAGCGTAAAGAGTTCGCGGGAACCGGTTTTGGCAACCTGCCAGAGGAGGTACGGCAGCAGACGGCGCCCGATCACCAGCATCAGTACGATAAAGACGACAACCTGAGCCAAGGTTATAAGCAGAAGCTGCCAGAGCGGCTGAGAAGAAGTCTGAGCCTGGCCTGTGAACACTGAAGCCATCGGCGGCAGGAGAACTAAGAGCAAGACCGTAACCATGTCCTGCACGATCAGCCAGCCCACTGCTACGTTGCCGTCGAAGCCCTCGAGCATGCCTCTTGCCTCCAAGGCTTTGAGAACAACGACCGTGGAAGCACAGGATAAACAGCAGCCGAGAAGAACTGAATGACCTACGTCCCAGCCCCAAAGCCAGCTTAAGCCAAAACCGATTAAGGCTGACAAAAGCATTTGGCAAATCGCGCCCGGAACAACAAGGCCTTTGACCTTCAACAAGTCTGTCAAGGAGAAATGCAGGCCCACGCCGAACATCAGGAGCATGATGCCGATTTCAGCCAGCTGGTTGGCCAAGTTCAAATCCACATCAAAGCCGAATACCGACGGCGAAACCAAAATACCGGCGAGCAAGTAGCCGACCAATGCCGGCACTTTTAATTTTTCTGCCAAAAAACCCAGGACTAAAGCGACACCGAAACCGATCGCTAAGGTCGAAATGAGAGAAATACCTTCCATACTTTTACCGCGTGCGTTTATTCGTTATTCCGCATCCTTTTAAGAGAGCGAGTTTGGTTCGCACTTGAGCACAATCCAATGCTCCCCTCCACTTATTAATCGCTGCCATTACCTGGCAAAAATGTGCTCCAATTCTAAACACTCAGATCGAAGGATTCCTCTCAAAATTTAAAAACAAGTATTTTTTGTTTGTCTAGTAGTTTGCTAAATAATTTTTCAGCGATCAACCGTTTGTTCAACAGTTACTTTTCTATTTATTTTCAAATAGATGAATCGAACAGTTTGATTTTTGATGAACAAAAAGTTGCAATCCAAGATCGCTTTCGCCCATTCTTGGTAGATTGCTACTTATTAAGCCGCACTAGCCTCTTTTTTTTCTCATAATGCAGGCATGGGTCGCGGGACCCATTATTAATTAAGAAAAAAATGAATAAACCAATCATCGCAAAAATTAACGACAAGTTCGAAACCCTTCTTCTGATCATTCAGGCAGGCGCCCTGATCATCATCACAATTGCGACCGCAGTCGCGATCGTGGCCGAAGGTTATGACATGTTTGCGACCAAGAGCATCGGCTTGGCTAACTTACTGCTCTTGTTCTTATTCATCGAGATTTTGTCGATGGTCAGACAGTATTCGCTCGGACAGCATGAGTTAAAACTCAAGACGCCTCTGGTCATTACTGTTGTGGCTGTTGCTCGTTACCTCATTATTAATATGGAACATCTAACGAGCAAGTGGATTCTTCTTACTTCTGTTTCAATTCTCATCTTAACGATCTCCCTCCTGATATCCCGTCAGATTAAAGGCCTTCATGATGATATTGAGGAAGAAAACCTCTCTTCCCTACAGCAGCTGAGCGGCAAGCTCTCCGGAATAGTCTGCAAAAAGAAAGACATCCAGAAAGACGATAACCCATAGTACTTATACCTATTCATTTTCTCCTATTGTCTCTTACAATTTGTAATAAGTACCTCTTGTGGGTACTTTTGTAAGACAACGGTATGGATCTTTCCCGTACCTACCAAAGGAGAAAACTAATGCTTTTGACCAAACTTTCCGTGGCTGTCGGACTTGCCGGCGTTGCACTCGCAGCCAATGCAGTCACCTATACACCCGGAACTTACACTGAAAAAGTCAACGGTCATAATGCTGCCTTCACCGTCAAGGTAACCGTCAGCAAGAACAAGATTGAAAAGATTGAATATCCTGACAACCTTGAAACTATCGGTGTCGGCAAAGTCGCTCTGGACAAACTGTCCAAGAAGATTATCGATCGCCAATCTCTCGGCGTAGACAATGTTACCGGCGCAACCATTACTTCCTTCGCATTGAAGGGCGCCGTTAAGAAAGCACTCGAACAGGCTAAGGTTTCCAAGGCTGACATGGCCAAGCTGATGAAGAACAGCGAAAAATACACTGCTCTTCCCGCTGAAATCAAGACTAATGTTGTCGTTGTCGGCGGCGGCGGATCCGGCTTAGCTTCTGCTATCGCTGCTCAGCAGGCCGGTGCCAAAGTTATCGTTCTTGAAAAACTCGGCATCCTCGGCGGCTCCACCAACGTTTCTGAAGGCGCTTTGAACGCAGCTGACCCGCAGCGTCAGGGCAAACAGGGTATCGAAGACTCTATCCAGAAACACTATGAACAGACCATGAAGGGCGGCCACAATATCGGCAATCCTGATCTGGTTCATTACCTGACTGACCATGCTTTAGAGTCCGTTCATTGGCTGGAAAGCATCGGCGTTAAGTTTAAAGACGAAGTCGGTACTGCTACGGGTGCTTTGTGGCAGCGTTCTCACTATCCTGCTACTCCGTCCGGCAACACCTATATTCGTTCCTTCGAAAAATACATCGCCGCTCATGGCAACGACATGAAGGTCTACACCGACATGGATGCGGTCTCCCTGATTCAGGACAAGGCCGGCCGTGTTATCGGTGTAGTAGCTAAAGACAACCACACCGGCAAGACCACCAAGTTCATGGCTGACAAGGGCGTCATCCTGGCAACAGGCGGCTTCGGTGCTAATGTTGCTCTTCGTCAGAAAGTCAACACCGGCGTGTTCAAAGACTATGACCTCGGCAAGGGCATCGGCTGCACGAACTTCAACAAGTCTGCCCAGGGCTCCGGCATCATCATGGGTGAAAAAGTCGGTGCACACGTTATCGGTATGTCCGACATTCAGGTTCATCCCTGCGGAACTCCGGGTACAGGTTTGATGGAAATGGTTCGTACATCCGGCCGTAACCGTCTGTTCATCAATAAGGAAGGCAACCGCTTCGTAAACGAAGGTGCTCCTCGTGACGTCTTGGCCAAGGCTATCTTTGCACAACCCGGCTCTACTTACTACGTCCTGGTTAACCACCTCCGTTATCCGTCTCTTGACTGGGTTGACGCCAACGGCGCCAAGATGAAAGACATGATCGACCTCGGTCGTGTTGTTTCTGCTCCGACACTTGACGAACTGGCCAAGAAACTCAACATGCCTGCTGCTAACCTGAAGAAGGCTGTTGAAGACTACAACGGTGTTGTTGCCGGTACATACAAGGATCCGCTAGGCTTCGTCGCCAACAACAAGGCTGACAAGCAGATGACTGAAGGTCCTTGGTACGCCTGCCAGAAGGTTCCGACTGTTCACCACACCATGGGCGGACTGGAAATCAACACCAAGGCTCAGGTTCTTGACGCCAACGGTAAGGTTATCCCAGGTCTTTATGCTGCCGGTGAGACCACAGGCGGTATCCACGGTTCTAACCGTTTGGGCGGCAACGCCATTGCTGACATCATGACTTTCGGTCGTGATGCCGGTACACATGCTGCTAAAGGAAACTAATCTTTCCAATAGCTGAGATTGTTTGATCTCTAACATGTTCGGGGATCGGAAATTTTCCGATCCCCTTTTTGCATCTTCGCTCTTTCCCTATTCTTCTGCATCGTGGATCCTTTATCTCCATATCGCGACAAATATTAACGTGAGTCTGTTTAAGATTACTAATAAGGCAAGAATCTTCTTAGGTTCTAACTAATAAAGTGACCTGGAGAAAATAATGGAAATAAACTTCAAAGAATTAACGCTTAAAGGTGATCGCCCTCTTGTATTCATCTTGTCCGGAGCGGGTCTTTCTGCAGAGAGCGGAATCCCGACTTTTAGAGATGCCAACGGCCTCTGGAGAAAATACGATCCAAAGGAGCTCGCTTCTATCCGCGCACTTGAAAGGCATACACAAGATGTATTTGACTTCTATAACGAAAGAATCAAAAACGCCGAACCGTGTCGGCCTAACGCAGCTCATATAGCAATTGCAAATTTCCAAAAGGAAATGGCTCCTTTTTGTGATGTGATACATGTCACTCAAAACGTTGACAACCTTAATGAATTAGCAGGAGCTCCACGAGTTTTCCATCTGCACGGCGACTTCCAAACTTCCTTGTGCAGAAAGTGCAAAAAGACTTTCCCAAGAGTCGGCTTCTACGAACGAGAACAGGTTTGTCCGGTTTGCGAAGCGACCAATTTCGCAATGAGACCCAATGTTGTGCTTTTCGGAGAAGTACCTTACGGCATGGATTGGATACCTTCGTATCTCAAGAAAGCCTGCGTCTTTATTTCCGTAGGCACTTCCGGCACCGTCTATCCTGCGGCCAATTTCGTGAGAGAAACGAAAGCATCGATAAGAATCAATCTTGATTTAGATCCGCTCATCCATCCATATTCCAAATTTAATCATAGAATTTATGGAAAATGCACTGAGACGCTTCCCCCGCTTCTTGAAGAATTAAAGAAAGAATTAACGTCGCGACTGAAAGAAAAGGCCACCGAATAACAAATTCAGAACATGAGTTTTCATACATCTCTCCTAACTCGCTCTCCAAATCTTTCGGAGGGCGATTTTTTTGTTCTGTTCTTCCTGCTATCTCCTAGAATAGAGGCCATCACAACCTGCTAGAAAGAAAAGATGTCCCTTGATAATTGAACATCTGCTTGGACTGTGCCGTTCTGACATTGAGAAAAGGTACGGCGAACAAGCTTTAGATATTCATAACGCCAAGCTCACATTTGAGAAAAACCGATGCGTTAGGACTCTTTTTCCAAAATCTTCTTGTCGTCGCTGTGTTGAAGCATGCCGTGAAAAAGCCATTTTCCTCAATAACGGAACGATCGGTTTAGAAAATATCAAATGTACTGTTTGCGGAGCGTGCGTAAGTTCTTGTCCTACTGAGGCGTTTGCTTTTGCAAAGTACCCTCTTTATTCTGCTCTGTTTCAACTCAAAAAATTACTGGAAGAGAATCAAGAACATCAATCGACCAATCTCTCGGCTATCTTTACTTGCCCTAAAAGTTCGCAAGCAAAAGAACGAATTTCCGTCGGTTGTTTAGGAAGTATGGGCCCTGCGCTCTTCGTATTGACCCAATTAACAACGGAAGCTAAAGTTGTTGTTTATTGCGGAAACTGCAGAAACTGCGCGATCAGTAACGAAGGAGACCCTGCCAAAAGCATGGCTCAAAAAATTTCCAGACTCTCAGACATACTGAAGATACAGCCGAAGATTGAAATTGCTGAAACGGCCTCCGAAGAATTAGACAATTTAAAGCGCAGAAAGATCTTTAGAAAGATCTCTAATGAATTGCTGGAAAGGTCGGAAATTGCAAGCTTGAAAGGCAATGCTCCGAAAACTGAGAAAGTTTTCCCAGTGCTTGATCGAGAGATGCTTATTGACTGCATCAAGCTGATCCGTGACAAAAAAACGGAGTATGAGATTACTGAGAAGATATTTCCGCTTCCCGGTGTTTACAAAAATACATGCACCGGGTGCAACATCTGTGCGCTGCTTTGCCCTTCCGGCTGCTTAACCTCACGAGAGAAGGACGGTCACTTTAAACTCCTGGCAGACCCTCTCAGATGCGTGGACTGCAAACGGTGTGTGGAAGCGTGCCCGGAACAAACTTTAGTTATGCGAAAACTCTCCGGTATCCCACAGATACTGGCAGACGACGTCCAAATTTTATTAACTGGAGTACGGAAGCCTATTGAAGAAGACGCGGCCTCGATAGAGGCTAGAACGAGAGAGATCTTCAATATTTAATTTCCTTAGAGACTATTTCTCCTAGCTTTGAAATCCGAACCTTCTTTCAATTGTTTTTCAATGCTGGCAACGGCCTGCGGAAAAACTTCGTATTTGTCATCTATGTCAATATGACCTAGGTGGTATTCCAAGCAGTTTTGAAAATTTCTTTCATTACACGAAATCATGTCTTCCAAAGCGAGCTCGTAGCATTGCCGCTGTTCGATGACGTTTTCGTGTTTTCTGATCAGATTGAAGTTCTTTTCCAGATAGGCTCGACTGAAAATTAAACAAAGATAACTAATTGATTTTCCTTCTTCTTCTGTGAAATCTTTTTTCCAGTCCCATGGAATATAACAGCCTTCGACAATAAGGCTCTGGTTGTTTTCGATACAAGTTTTGATCATTTCCCTGACGACCGGCCAAAGCTTTTCCGTCAAAGTATCATCGTCACTTTCAGGAGTGAGGCCAGTATTACCGCTTCTGATAAGTCCCATCTTTAGGTGGTCAATCGAAACATACGGAATCTTGTAATGCTCAAGAAGTTTCTGAGCAAGATTTGTCTTGCCTGTATGGGTGTCGCCGGCGATGAGGATAATCATTCTGCTTTATTGCTTAATTTTTCAACATGTTGTGCAGCTTTAGCTATTTCAGACAACTCTTTAACAAGATGAAGAATGGCCAGATCATTACCGACACGCGCGCCAAGCATTATAGAAATAGGCGGTTTAGTCTCAAAAGAAACCGGCAAAGTGCAGCTCGGCCCTCCTCCGATTGAGAACCAATCTACAAAGTTCAAAAATCCCACAAAATCAGCATCGTAATGAGCAAGGATGTCATCAATTAAGTTTCTGGCTTTCGCCACATTTTCCTGAACCAATTTTTTCAATTCAGATTTTTCAATTTGAGGCATAGCTAACGCGTCTTCCAAACGCTCCATGCCGTAAAGATGTGCATGAGGCCTTTCTCGATAGCATTCTACGAGTCCCTCGAAAGAGCGTGGCTCATTGTCTGAGCCATATCGATGTAGGAACTTAGTTATATCAGCTCGAATATCGGTCGAACTAATTGTTTTGTAATCAAAACTGACTTCAGGCAAATCAATAAAGATAATCTCGAATCCATTGAGTTTTAGTTGAGCTAAGAAAGAACGCAGCTTAGTTTGCAGTAACTCCATCTCTCCGAGACTGCGGTTTACACATAAGATGATTCTTTTTCTACTAGGCTTGCTTTCCTTACTCCTCAATTCAAAAGATTGATCGTCAGCCGGATCGACGCCAATCATTGATAGGAAAACCTCTTTCAATAGAGCCGGATTTCGAGTCAATACACCCGGCGCATCAAAAGATGAAGACAACGGAATAATTCCGGTTCTGGAGACTAATCCTCTAGTTGGCTTAAATGAATACACACCATTTCTAAAACCCGGGATCATTAGGCTTCCTCTGGTTTCAGTGCCAAGGGCTGCATCGCAAAAACCGGCTGCGACGGCAATGGCAGATCCTGCGCTTGAACCCCCGCAGGGAAAGTTTCCATGGGGATTTTGACCGAAACCTCCTAACTCTGAATAGCCATACGGAAGCACATTGGAAGTCACAAAGCCGGCCAATTCCGTGAGATGGGTTTTGCCGAAGATTTCGATTTTGGGATTCCGGCGCAGTCTTTGAATGCAAAAAGCATCGGGAAGCTCCAAATCTTTTAATGCATGGCTGCCGGCCGACGTCGGAAAGCCTGTGACTCCGATGTTGTCCTTGACCAAAAGATGAATAGCCTTATCTGCCTGAGGATCTTTCCATTTTCTAACAGCGTGAAGTTTCCCATTAAGCCGCAATAAACGCCTTTTCATTTCAAGGGGCGACAAAGGCTTCAAGTGGAAATGAGAGGTCGGCCATTTGAAATCCTTGTTCCAAATCTATTCAATTAACTAACAACAGCTTAATCTTAAGTTCCTGAAGTTTATATAGACAAAGAAATTTTCCATTTCTTCAACATCAGTATTTTCCTGAGTTTTTGATTTTTAGCAAACTACCTAGGTAGTCGCCGATGCTATAAAACTACTTGTCCCGCAATGCATCAAGGAGAATTGATGATGAAAAAACTTGCTTTGATTCCTTTTATGTTATCCATGGCTTTTGCCGGTCAATCTCAGGCTGCACTGACTGACGGAGTTTACGAAACCACTGTCAACGGTCACAATGCACCGATGACTGTCAAGGTCACGATTAAAGATCACAAAATTGCAGCTATCGATACCAGTAAAAACTTGGAGAGTTTTGGTGTTGGCAAAGTAGCTTTAGACAAAACAGCTGCCGCCATACTAAAAGACCAAACTATTGGTGTCGACAATATTACCGGCGCTTCCCTCTCAAGCCTCGCACTTAAATCTGCCGTTAGGACGTGTCTTCAGAAGGCCGGAGCTACGGACCAGGAACTAAAAAACTACACAAGAAAAG
>ERZ834722.2943-NODE-2943-length-12407-cov-2.569786_pt1 | contig 12407 bp, 9 predicted proteins | sample MGYA00519576_ERZ834722 | MGnify/ENA primary metagenome ERZ834722 (study PRJEB31850, sample SAMEA3708759) | human gut metagenome | biome: human gut; feature: human-associated habitat; material: faeces | place: China | collected 2014 ...
CATTGTGATATTCCACGGTCTGTTCCAGAAGACGCCGGATAAGCCGAATCCGCCGGACCCCACCGATCCGCCGGACCCCACTGCTCCCACGGATCCCCCCGAAAGCTATACGGTCACCTTTGTGGGAGATCAGGGTTATGCCAAGGTGGATGGGAAGAAGGTGGAGTCTGTCACCCTGGAACCCGGCCGGACCTGGCTGAATTTCAGCCTCTTCGGCGACAAAACCGTGGGCTATGAGCTGGACGATGTGCAGGTTACTTCCGGCACCTTGAGCAGAAACGGCTCTGCCTTTGTGCTCAAGGACATTCATGAGGATGTGACGGTAAGCTTCTCCACCAAGGACATGGTGCTGACTGTGAATTTCGTCTCCGCCCAGACCGCCGTCATCGAACCGGCATCGGTACAGATTCCCTGGGGCCAGACGGTGGAGGAGCCGGTGGCCACCCGCACCGGCTATGAGGTGACCGGCTGGTACACGGAGCCTGCCCTGGAGCATCTTTTTGATTTTACAAAGCCGGTCTACGAAAGTATCACCCTGTACGCCAAGTGGGGCGTGAAGCACTTTACCGTCAACTTCTGGGATGGGGAAACCCTGCTGTACACCCAGCAGGTGCGGTATAACGCCAGAGTGGAGCGTCCCGCCGATCCCCAGAAGGAGGGCTACCTCTTCGTCGGCTGGTATACGGACCCTGCGCTCACCGATGCATACAGCTTCCTCCGCGCGACCACCAGCGATCTGGACCTGTATGCCATGTGGCGGGAGGACGACCGGGCGGATTACGTATACCTGGGCGCCAACGACACCCAATACCCGGCATACGGCGTCTGCGGTGACGATGCCAACGACGGCTCCTCCATGGAGCAGGCGGTCCGGACCTTTGAACGGGCCAAGGAGCTGCTGAAGGATGCCAAGAATCCTGTGATCATTCTCTGCGGCAAGGTACCTATCACCCAGGACACCACCTGGTCCATGGCGGATTTGCCCAACGGGAAGGTGGTCCGCAACACCGGCCTCACCACCTACCTGATTGATGTGCAGAACGAAGCCACTCTGACCCTGGATCACATCATCATCGACGGCGGCGGCGAAATGTTCCCCGCCCTGAAGACGGGCAGCGCCTGCGGCGCCATGGCGAAGGAGAGATGACGAATAACGGTGCGAATGGCGTGCTGATGCCAGTAGTCGACGGTAAAGCTGGGCCGGCGATTCGTCTCCAGAAGCGCCAGCTGAGAGAAATTAACCTTGCTCGGATTGTGATTGCTGGCGGTCGCCTTCGCTGGCGCCGCGGTCTCGTGACCGTTGCTTAGCGCAGGCAGGCCGAGGCTGGCCGCGACCATCCCCAACAGGAGATGCGGCCAAAAATACCGTCTGCCAAACTGTCGCCAGCGCGTCAGCAATCCACTCACGTTCATTACCTTTCTTTGCTAGACCCGTCGTCGTTCAGGCTGTCTCTTTATTGATGTTTTTCGCAGGACAACCTGATGTCCACGGGGTAAAGCAATCCTGAGAAATAATTTTGCGCTCAAATACTAACATTAATACCGGCCTGAGGCAGCATGAATGAAGGCGATTGCCCGGCGAAAACGCTTAATAAAGCAGCGAACGCACGCTAATTATTATCCAGGGATCGCAGCGAAAATAACTGGAGGGTGCTATAAAAGAAAAACGACTGGCTCCCTGGTCGGAGAGAGTACCAGGTTACCAGTCGAATTTACTGAATGGTCAGGCTTACGCCAGAACCATCGACGGTGCGCGGAACGCCATTGGCAGTTTTGCGTCGTCTTCGAAGGTCACATACTCCCAGGCTTCCTGTTTTGCCAGAACCGCCTGCAGCAGTTTGTTGTTCAACGCGTGACCCGATTTGTACGCCGTGAATGCGCCGATAATGTTGTGACCACACATAAACAGGTCACCGATCGCATCCAGCATTTTGTGGCGAACAAATTCGTCTTCAAAGCGCAGACCGTCTTCGTTCAGTACGCGATAATCGTCAACAACGATGGCACAATCGAAGCTGCCGCCCAGGCACAGGCCGCGGGACTGCAGATATTCGATATCGCGCATAAAACCGAAGGTACGCGCACGGCTAATCTGACGCATGAACGCATCGGCCGAGAAGTTCAGCGTATAGCGCTGGGTGCTGGCATCAATCGCTGGATGGTTAAAATCGATGGTGAAGTCCAGCGAAAAACCATTGTACGGTTTGAATTCAGCCCATTTGTCGCCATCTTCAACGCGAACCGTCTCTTTGATACGTACAAATTTCTTGGCGCAGTTCAGTTCATCAATGCCGGCGTCCAGCAACAGATAAACGAACGGAGCCGCACTGCCGTCCATAATCGGGATTTCCGGCGCATCGACTTCAACAATAATGTTGTCGATACCCAGGCCAGCCAATGCGGCGTTCAGGTGTTCAACCGTAGAAATCCGCACGTCATGCTCATTAACCAGGCAAGTACAGAGCATGGTATCACGCACAGATTTGGCATCAGCCGGAAAATCTACCGGTGGATTCAAGTCGGTGCGACGATAGATGACCCCGGTATTTGCCGGCGCAGGGCGTAACGTCAGAGTGACTTTCTTGCCGGTATGCAAACCGACGCCAGTCGCCTGAACGATACGTTTAAGAGTCCTTTGTTTGATCATCGTATAATCTCGCCAATTTACCTATCCAACCGAAGTGTACACCACTATCGGGAGGCCAGTTTAGCACAAAGAGCGCAGATGCCCAACTTCCAGTCGATTCTTAATCGGCTTGCTTACGCAGGAAGGCTGGGATATCCAGATAATCCGGCTCTTTCGCGGTTTGCGGCGTATTGTCGTTCACCACTTTGGCTGCCGGCTTCTGCTCTTGCGTCAGCGGCGACATACCATGCTGCTGGTAACGATCCATCACCGGCTGCTGAACCTGCTTGTTGGTTACCAGGGTGATTTCCGGACGCTTATCCATGCCAATACCGGTCGCCACTACGGTCACGCGCAGCTCGTCGTTCATATCCGGGTCCAGAGAGGTACCGATAACCACGGTCGCATTATCCGAGGCAAAAGCACGGATGGTGTTACCCACAGTTTCGAACTCGTCCAGACGCAGGTCGAAGCCCGCAGTAATGTTGACCAGCACGCCGCGCGCGCCTGACAGGTCGATATCTTCCAGCAGCGGAGAAGAGATAGCCATTTCAGCCGCTTCTTCCGCACGGTCTTCACCGCTCGCCACCCCGGAACCCATCATCGCGTAGCCCATTTCAGACATCACGGTACGGACGTCCGCGAAGTCGACGTTCATCAGACCCGGACGGGTGATCAGTTCGGCGATACCCTGCACCGCGCCTTTCAGGACGTCGTTTGCCGCGCCGAATGCGTCGAGCAGGGAAATTCCACGACCCAGGACCTTCAGCAGCTTGTCGTTCGGGATGGTGATCAGTGAGTCAACGTGCTTGGACAGCTCGGTGATCCCCTGCTCAGCGAACGCCATGCGCTTCTTACCTTCAAAATTAAACGGCTTAGTGACCACCGCAACGGTGAGGATCCCCAGATCCTTCGCCACTTCCGCGACTACGGGCGCCGCGCCGGTACCGGTACCGCCGCCCATGCCTGCCGCGATGAACACCATGTCTGCGCCATCAAGGGCTGCGCGCAGCGCTTCACGGTCTTCATCAGCCGCGTTACGGCCGACTTCCGGGTTCGCGCCCGCGCCCAGACCTTTGGTAATACCGCTACCGATCTGGATAGTCTGGCCAACCGCCGTCTTACGCAGCGCCTGCGCATCGGTATTTACCGCGAAGAATTCAACACCCTCAATGCGCTCGCGCACCATGTGTTCAACGGCGTTACCGCCGCCGCCACCGACGCCGATGACTTTAATCACCGCGTCGTTGGTCAGTTCCATAGGTTCAAACATAGTTTCTCTCCGTCTTGTGCCTGTCGCCTGAGAACGCTAATTGTCTGCGTTCTCTTAAAAAATTAAAACTCTTTTCGCAGCCAGCTGTTGAGTCGCTTAATCCACGAGCCCACTGAGGCCGTCACGCGTTTTTCTACTTCCGCTTCACCACTGAGATGTGACTCTTTTCCGTAGTGCAGCAGCCCCACCGCCGTTGAATAATACGGCTCCTGGGCATAGTCGGTTAAACCGGTGATGTTCAGCGGCGCGCCAATGCGCACCTGAGTATGGAACACGCGCTGCGCACAGGCCGCCAGACCTTCAATTTGCGCCGCGCCGCCGGTTAACACAATCCCCGCCGCCAGATGATGTTTAACACCCTGCTGGCGGAGCTGTTCCTGCAGCTGCAGGATCTCTTCATTGACCAGGTTAAGCAGCTCGGTATAGCGCGGTTCAATCACCTCTGCCAACGTCTGACGCTGCAGGCTACGCGGAGGACGTCCACCAACGCTCGGTACTTCGACGTTTTCGTCTTTACCGACGATGGAACCCAATGCGCATCCGTGACGAACCTTGATGGCTTCGGCATCGCTCGGCGGCGTACCGAAGGCATAGGCGATATCGCTGGTCACCACGTTACCGGCATACGGGATCACTTTGGTGTGACGCAATGCGCCGCCGGTGTAGACGGCGATATCCATTGTACCACCGCCGATATCCACAACGCAGACGCCCAGCTCACGTTCGTCTTCTGTTAATACCGAATAACTGGCCGCTAACCCGGCGAAAATAAGTTGGTCAACTTTCAGACCACAACGTTCCACTGCTTTAACAATGTTTTTTGCCATATCGTTATGGCAGGTGATCAGATGCACCTTCGCCTGCATACGCACGCCAGACAGCCCTACCGGGTTTTTAATCCCTTCCTGGTAGTCGATAGCATATTCCTGCGGAATCACGTGCAGGACACGATGTTCATCGCGAACGCGAACCGACTTCGCGGTGTGGACCACGTTCTCGACGTCGTCCTGCGTCACTTCTTCTTCCGAAATCGGTACCATCCCGATTTCATTCTGACAGCTTATATGTTTACCCGAAAGTGCCAAATAAACTGATGAAATCTGGCAATCCGCCATCAGTTCGGCCTGGTCGATGGCGCGCTGTACGCATTTCACTACCGACTCGAGGTCGTTCACCCCGCCTTTATCCATACCACGCGATGGGCAACTGCCCACGCCGATGATATTGATCATGCCGTCGGGCAGAACTTCCCCTACTAAAGCGGCCACCTTGGCGGTGCCAATCTCCAGTCCAACTACCAGTTTTCTGTCCGTCGCCTTGATCATTGTTGTTCTGCCTGTGCCTGATTCTGTTGTTGATTAGTTTCCTCTGCGGGAGCAGGTACCCAGCCCACTGCCGCACCCGAGTCATAACGCAAATCAACGTAGCTAATCCGTTTGCCGTCGGTCTGCGCCTGCTGCTGAAGAACCGGGTAGAGTTCCATAAAGCGCTGAAGCCGTTTCATGGTATCGCCACGGCCAAGGTTGAGCTTGATGTCATTATTAAGCGTCAACTGCCAGGAGCGACGGGCGGTCATCGCCGCCACTTTCAACGTGAATTTATCCTTTGCCAGCACCTGCCCCATGTCACGATACCCCTGCAGCACTTCGTTCTCGCTGCCTTCGGGACCGTATAACATCGGTAAATTCTGTTTGCTGGTGCGATCCGCCGGCACGCTGAAGGCATTTCCTTCTGCATCCACCATATGTTGATCATTCCAGCGCGCAATCGGCACATATTCAACCAGATGAATCTTCAATTCATCGGGCCACTGCTTTCGGACGCTCGCCTGCTTAATCCACGGCAGACGTTCAATCTGGCTCTGGATGATGTTCACATCCTGAGTCATAAAGGTACCCGGCGAACCCAGCGCCAGGATCGCCTGACGGATGTCATCATTGCGCGTATAGTGACGCTCGCCGGTCACCACCATCTTCGACAGCGGTAAGCGCTGCGCATCTTCCATCCAGCCAAGAACCATCCACCCGCTGACCAGCACGGTAAACAGCACCGCCAGCAGGAAAACGATCCCTGCCAGCCGCGTTCCATTACTCCGACGCGAAGAAGAAGCCTCTTCTTCATGGTTCCGCGTATTCAGCGCAGCCTGCGACATATCACCCCGCCAGGTCCAGAATTCGTACAACAAGCTGGGAGAAGCTCATTCCTGCCTGACGCGCCGCCATTGGCACAAGGCTATGGCTGGTCATGCCCGGGGAAGTATTCGCTTCCAGCAGATAAAACTGGCCATCGCTGTCCAGCATCACGTCAATACGGCCCCAGCCTTTGCAACCCAGAACATTCCAGGCTTTAAGCACCAGGTTCTGAATAGCGGACTCACGCGCGGGATCTTTAAATCCTGGGCAGAAATATTGCGTCTCATCAGAGAGATACTTCGCCTCATAATCATAGAAGGTTCCCGCGGCCTGGATACGTATTGACGGTAAAATTTCTTCACCGACTATGGCGACGGTAAATTCCGGTCCACTGAGCCATTTTTCGACCAAAACTTCATCATCATGCTGAAAAGCCAACGCCAATGCACTTGCTAAATCACAACTTTCGCTGACTTTCGACATCCCGACGCTGGAGCCTTCACGGCTCGGCTTGATGATGACCGGCAGACCCAGCGCCGCAATTTGCTGTTCGACGTCAGTAGACAGCCCGGCGGCAAACTGGGCGCGGGTCAGCGCCACCCACGGCGCGACCGGTAATCCGGCGCCCTGCCACAGCCACTTGCTGCGCAGTTTATCCATTGAAATCGCCGAAGCCATCACGCCGCTGCCGGTATAAGGCAGCTGGATTAACTCCAGCAGCCCCTGCAGAGTGCCATCTTCCCCGCCGCGGCCGTGGAGGGCAATAAACGCTTTCTTAAAGCCCTGCTTTTTTAGCTGGGTAATATCAACATCGCGCGGGTCGACCGGATGGGCGTCCACCCCGCCTTCACGCAGCCCGGCCAGCACCGCCGCGCCTGAATTCAGCGACACTTCACGTTCAGCGGAGGTTCCACCGAAAAGCACCGCGATTTTATCAGCCATGGCGCTCCTCCTCCGTTTTTTGCGGGATCAGTTTGATTTCAGCCAGGTGGCGGGCGATTTTACCGATGTTACCGGCGCCCTGCACCAGTACTAAATCGTTGCCGGTCAGGACTGACGCCAGCATCTCCGCGGCCTGGGCCGAATCGGGCACCAGGATCGGATCCACTCTCCCGCGACCGCGAATGGTGCGGCACAGCGAGCGGCTGTCGGCGCCCGGGATCGGCGCTTCGCCCGCCGGATAGACGTCCAGCATCAGCAGGGCATCCACCTGGGTCAGCACGTTGGCAAAATCATCATACAGATCGCGGGTACGGGTATAACGGTGCGGCTGGAATACCATCACCAGGTTTTTATCCGGCCAGCCGGCGCGCGCTGCTTTAATGGTGGCGTCCACTTCCGTCGGGTGGTGACCGTAATCATCGATCAGCATCGCGCTGCCCGGTTTGCCGTTGACTTCGGCCAGCGGAAACTCGCCAAGAAAATCAAAGCGGCGTCCAGTTCCCTGGAAGCTCTCCAGTGCGCGCAGAATAGCCCGATCGTCAATCCCCTCTTCCGTCGCCACGGCGACGGCCGCCGCCGCGTTCAGCGCGTTATGGCGTCCCGGGGCATTGAGCGTCACCTGCAGGATCGCTTTATCCTGGCGCACCAGGCGGAAATGCCCCTGCGCCCCAACCTGACGATAGTCCTCGACGCGCACGTCGGCGTCGTCGCTAAAACCGTAGGTGGTGATCTGCCGGCCAACGCGCGGCAGCAGTTCCCGGATCACCGGATCGTCCACGCACATCACCGCGCGTCCGTAGAACGGCAGGTTGTGCAGGAAGTTGATAAAGGTCTGCTTCAGATTCTCAAAGTCGCCATGGTAGGTATCCATGTGATCGGCTTCGATGTTGGTGACAATGGCCACCATCGGCTGCAGATGCAGAAACGACGCGTCGCTCTCATCCGCTTCCGCGATCAGGTAACGGCTATGGCCAAGACGGGCATGTACGCCCGCCGCTTTTACCAGTCCGCCGTTGACGAAGGTCGGGTCCAGCCCGGCCTCGGCGTAAATGCTGGATACCATCGCGGTGGTGGTGGTTTTGCCGTGGGTCCCGGCAATGGCGATCCCGTGGCGAAAGCGCATAAGTTCCGCCAGCATTTCGGCACGACGGATCACCGGGATACGCGCCTCATGCGCGGCAACGATTTCCGGGTTATCTGCCGAAATCGCGCTGGAAACGACAACCACGCTGGCATCACGCACGTTTTCCGGGCGATGGTTGAAATAAATGGTGGCGCCAAGCTGCGACAGCTGCTGGGTCACCGGATTCGGCGCCAAGTCGGAGCCGCTGATCTGGTAACCTTCGTTAGCCAACACTTCGGCAATACCGCCCATACCGGCACCGCCGATGCCGACAAAGTGAATGTGCCGAACGCGACGCATCTCGGGCACTATGGAACGCAGTTTTGCCAAATCTTGTGTATTCATTCTTTACGCCATCAACTTCTGTATTCGGGCGGTGAAAATCACCGCAATTAGCGCGCCAAAGCTACGGCGCTGACCTCTTCTGCTACCCGCTCGGTAGCGTCCGGAATCGAAGCGCCACGCGCTCGTTCCGCCATATCCAGCAAGGTTTCGCGATCCCAGCTCGCCAGGGTAGAGGCAACCGCCTCTACCGTGAACTCAGGCTGTTCAAGAATTTTCGCCGCGCCGGCTTTCTCCAGCGGCAGCGCATTCCAGTACTGCTGACGATCTTTGTGCTGGAACGGGACAAACAGCGCTGGTAAACCTGCGGCCGCGATTTCGCTAACCGTCAGCGCGCCGGAACGGCAAACCACAACATCTGCCCAGGCATACGCCGCGGCCATGTCATCAATAAATTCCGTCACTTTATGCTGCGGCTGTCCGGCGGCGGCATAGGCCTGCTGCACGGTTTGCTGGCCGCCTTTGCCGCTTTGATGCCAGATGGTCACCGTAGCGCCGAGCTTCGCCGCCACCTGCGGCATCGTCTGGTTCAGGACGCGCGCGCCCTGAGAGCCACCGACCACCAGCACGCGAATCGGTCCCTGACGGCCAACCAGACGCTGACCTGGCAGCGGCAGCGCCAGTACATCGGTGCGCACCGGGTTCCCAACGACGTCCGCATGCGGGAACGCGCCGGGAAACGCCTGCATCACTTTCTTCGCAATCTTCGCCAGCCACTTGTTAGTCAGGCCGGCAATGCCGTTTTGCTCGTGGAGGACCACCGGGATCCCCAGCGACCACGCCGCCAGACCGCCAGGCCCGGAAACATAGCCGCCCATACCCAGCACCACGTCAGGTTTGTACGCTTTCATAATCGCCCGCGCCTGACGCCAGGCGTTAAAGATACGCACCGGCGCCAGTAGCTGCGCTTTGATACCTTTGCCACGCAGGCCGGAGATGCGGATAAAATCAATTTCGATGCCGTTTTTCGGCACTAAATCCGCTTCCATACGATCGGCGGTACCCAGCCAGCGAACCTGCCAGCCCTGGTCCATTAAATGGTGCGCGACCGCCAGTCCCGGGAACACATGCCCGCCGGTACCGCCCGCCATCACCATCAACCGCTTTTCCTGACCGCTCATCGCACACCCCGTGTAAACGCCTGGGCTTTTTCCAGACGCGTTTCATAATCAATTCGCAACAACAACATAATGGCCGTCGACATAATCAACAGACTGGAACCACCATAACTGATCAGCGGCAGCGTCAGACCTTTCGTCGGCAGCATCCCCGCCGCCGCGCCGACGTTAACTAACGCCTGGAAGCTAAACCAGATACCAATCGCACAGGCGAGGAAGCCGGAAAAGCGATGATCGATCTCCAGCGCTTTACGGCCAATCGACATGGCGCGGAAAGCGACGAAGAATACCATTAAAAGCGCCAGTACCACACCGATATAACCGAGTTCTTCGCCGATAATGGCGAAGATAAAGTCAGTGTGCGCTTCCGGTAAATACTCCAGTTTTTGCACCGAGTTGCCGAGGCCCTGCCCCCACATCTCGCCTCGGCCGAAAGCCATCAGCGACTGGGTCAGCTGGTAGCCGCTGCCGAACGGGTCTTCCCACGGGTTCCAGAAGGAGGTCACGCGGCGAATACGGTATGGTTCGGCGAGGATCAGCAGGACCACCGCCGAAATACCCATGCCGATAATGGCGATGAACTGCCACAGCTTCGCGCCGGCGAGAAACAGCATCGCCAGCGTGGTGACGAACAGGACCACCACGGTACCGAGGTCAGGCTGCGCCAGCAGCAGGATGGCCAGTACGAAAATCACGCCCATCGGTTTTAAGAAGCCGCGCAGGTTGTTACGCACTTCGTCGGCTTTACGCACCAGATAGTTGGCGATGTAGCAGAACAGCGACAGCTTGGTGAACTCCGCCGGCTGAATACGCAGCGGACCAAGGGCTATCCAGCGCGATGCGCCGTTTACCGAGCTGCCTACTACCAGTACGATCAGCAGCATGACGATCGAGGCGATCAGCATCGCGGTACTGTGGCGCTGCCAGAAATCCATCGGCAGACGTAGCGTAATCATCGCCAGCGCGAAGGCCAGCACAATGTACAGGCCGTCACGCTTGGCGAAGAGGAAAGGATCGTTCGCCAGGCGCTGTCCGACCGGCATCGACGCCGAGGTCACCATAATAAAGCCGATCGCCGCCAGGCCGAAGGTCAGCCATAGCAGCATCCGGTCATACATCACCAGACTGTCGTTATCTTTCGGGCGCGAGCCCATCACCCAGCCTTTCAGCGCAGCGAATAGCCAGGCGAAAATAAACATCCCCGGCAATCGCGGCAGTCTCAGCCGAGGCAGGCTCAGCTGCGGCATTCTCAGGCGTGGGAGAGAGAAACGCATCAACCTAACTCCTTCGCCAGACGGGCAAACATCTCGCCCCGTTGTTCAAAGTTCTTAAACTGATCCAGGCTGGCGCAGGCCGGCGACAGGAGCACCATGTCCCCCGCTTTCACCAGGGGAGCAATCTGACGCATCGCCTGTTCCATAGTCTCAGTTTGTACCGCCACCTCAGGACGCAGCTCAGCGAGCTCGGCGCCATCGCGACCAAAGCAGTACAGGCGAATACGATCGCCGCCGAGGTAGCGCTTCAGCGGGGTAAAATCAGCGGACTTGCCGTCGCCGCCCAGCAGCAGATAGAGCGTGCCGTCCAGCTGCAGGCCGTTCAGCGCCGCCTCGGTGCTGCCGACGTTGGTCGCCTTCGAGTCGTTAATCCAGCGTACGCCGTTGTGTTCCTGCACCAACTGGAAACGGTGCGCCAGACCGGTAAAGGTGGTCAGCGCCTTCAGGCTGCTGGCCCGCGGCAGACCTGCGGCATCGGCCAGCGCCAGCGCCGCCAGGGCGTTGCTGTAGTTATGCTGACCGGTGAGAGGCATCTCTTTCACATTGAGGACTTTCTCACCTTTAACGCGCAGCCAGGTTTCGCCCTGCTGGCGGTTAAGGTGGTAGTCACCGACATCGACGCCAAAGCTAATGCAGCGTTCGTCCGCCCCGCGTACCGGCATGGTGAGCGCATCGTCCGCATTCACCACGCAGGTCTTCGCATTCTCGTAAATCCGCAGCTTCGCCGCGCGATACTGCTGCAGCCCCAGCGGGTAGCGGTCCATATGGTCCTCAGTCACGTTGAGGATGGTTGCCGCCACCGCCTGCAGGCTGGAGGTGGTTTCCAGCTGGAAGCTCGACAGTTCCAGCACGTACAATTCACACTCATCATCCAGTAGCATCAACGCAGGCAGGCCAATATTGCCACCCACACCAACGTTAACCCCCGCCGCTTTCGCCATTTCACCCACTAGCGTGGTGACCGTGCTTTTGCCGTTAGAACCGGTAATGGCGATAATCGGCGCCTGCGCTTCGCGGCAGAACAGTTCGATATCGCCAACGATCTCTACGCCAGCGTCGGCCGCTGCGCTGAGCGAAGGATGGGCCAGCGCAATCCCCGGACTGGCGACAATCAGGTCCGCCGCCAGCAGCCAGGTATCATTGAGTCCGCCGACATGGCATTCGACCGATTCGGGTAATTTATCCAGCCCCGGAGGCGCGACGCGGGTGTCCATCACGCGCGGGGTTACGCCGCGCGCCATGAAAAAGTCCACGCATGACAGGCCGGTCATGCCCAGCCCAATAATGACGACTTTTTTACCCTGATAATCTGCCATGATTAACGTACCTTCAGCGTCGCCAGGCCAATCAGCACCAGCATCAGCGAAATAATCCAGAAGCGCACGATAACGCGCGGCTCCGGCCAGCCTTTCAGTTCATAGTGGTGGTGGATCGGCGCCATGCGGAAGATGCGCTGACCGCGCAGCTTAAAGGAGCCGACCTGCAGAATAACCGACAGCGTTTCCACCACGAAAACCCCGCCCATGATCACCAGCAGGAACTCCTGACGCAGCAGCACGGCGATAATGCCCAACGCG
>ERZ834722.2952-NODE-2952-length-12372-cov-3.069091_pt1 | contig 12372 bp, 16 predicted proteins | sample MGYA00519576_ERZ834722 | MGnify/ENA primary metagenome ERZ834722 (study PRJEB31850, sample SAMEA3708759) | human gut metagenome | biome: human gut; feature: human-associated habitat; material: faeces | place: China | collected 2014 ...
TTTAAATTACTATAAGGATCTTCTTTATCAGGTTTATTATCTTTATTATTTAAAACAAATACAATATATACAGTTAATAATATTAAAGCAAAGATTAAGATAAAAGAAATTAATTTTATTTTTTTATTATTCATACTGCCTTTTCACTATCTTTCCTTATTTTTTATCATGTAATTTAACATTTCTATAAATTCTTCTTTATTTATTTCAATTTGTTTATCATCACCATATTTACGATAAGTAACTGTATTATTTTCTTTTTCTTTATCTCCAATTACTAAGGTAAATGGTATTTTTTGCATTTGTGCTTCACGCATCTTATAACCTAGTTTTTCTTCTCTATCATCTAGTTTTACTCTTATATTGTTAAATAATAATAAATCATTTATTTCTTTAGCATATTCCAAATGATATGAATTATTTACTGGTATTACACATATTTGTGTTGGACTAAGCCATAAAGGAAGCGCTCCTTTTGTTTCTTCAAGAATAAATGCTGTAAATCTATCAAATGTTCCTAAAATAGCTCTATGAATAACAACTGGTATTTGTTTATTTCCTTCGCTATCAATATAACTTAAATCAAATCTTCTCGGAAGTAAAAAGTCAAGTTGACAAGTTGATAAAGTTACTTCTGGTCCAACAGCAGGTTTTACTTCGACATCTAATTTTGGTCCATAAAAAGCAGCTTCTCCTTTTGCTTCAGTATAACTACAACCATATTCATTTAATACTTCACGAAGTTTATTTTCAGCCTCATCCCACATTCTATCATCATCAAAATATTTTTCTTTATCTTCTTTATCTCTTAATGATAATCTAAATTTATAATTTTCAATTCCAAAATCATGATATACATCAAGAATTAATGATACTACTTTTTTAAATTCTTCCCCTATTTGATCTGGTCTTACAAAAAGGTGAGCATCATTTTGACACATACATCTAACTCTTTCTAATCCTTTAACTGCTCCGCTTGCTTCATATCTAAAATCTGTAGCAAATTCTCCAATTCTAATAGGAAGTTCACGATATGAATGTAAGTGATTAGCATAAATAAGCATATGATGTGGACAATTCATTGGTCTTAATACATATGCTTCATTGTCCATTTCCATAGCTGGGAACATATCATCTTTATAGTGGTCCCAATGTCCACTTGTTTTATAAAGTTCTACGCTACCTAAATCTGGAGTATGAACATGGCTATATCCATATTTTATTTCTTTATCAGTGATGTAATTTTGAAGCGTTCTCCATAGAGTATATCCATTTGGTAACCATAATGGAAGTCCACGACCAACTAATTCTGAAGTCATAAATATTTTTAAGTCTTTACCAATTTTACGATGGTCTCTTTCTTTTGCTTCTTCAAGTTCTTTTAAGTGAGCTTCTAGTGCTTCCGGTGTATCAAAACATACTCCATATATTCTTTGTAACATATGATTTTTAGCATCATTTTTCCAATAAGCACCACTAACTTTAAGAAGTTTAAAGTTTTTTAATTCTTTAACAGTATCTACGTGTGGTCCACGACATAGATCTGTGAAATCTCCTTGAGTATAGCATGAAATTACTTGAGCATTATCATCCATTCTAGAAATCAAATCGATTTTATAAGGATCATTTTTAAACATTTCTAATGCTTCTTCTTTACTTATTTCATGTCTAACTATTCTTTTACCATCTTTAGCTAATTTTTTCATTTCTTTTTCAATAGCTGGTAAATCTTCTTCATTTAAAGTTTTACCGTTAAGGTCTATATCATAATAAAAACCTTCTTCAATAACTGGTCCAACCCAGAATAAAGCATCTGGATATAAGTGTTTAACAGCTTGAGCCATTAAATGGGCACATGAGTGATTCATTACACTTAATTTTGCATCTTCTTTAATATTTATCATTTTATCTTCCTTCTTTCTTTTCTTGCCTTTGTTTAAATGTAAGCATTGCATATTTTCTTTTCAATTCATTATACTCTTTAGTATAATTTTTTACTTGTTCTGCAAAATCTGAAATATCTTTCTTACTTGAAAGCATCATTATTTTTATTTTTAATTCAAGCATACTATTTCTTAAATTTTTTATTTCGGTGTCATAGTCCATACGCATTCCTCCTTTCAAACAAAAAAAGAATGATACCAAGGAGTCTTTATAAAGACGGTACCATCCCTTTATTTTACTTAATTATTGATAACGGACTTATCCGTGGTTTATTAACCCTCTTAAAAAGTAGTAATTAATAATGGTTTTATTAGCTTCCACCTACCGCTAATTCTCTACAAAAAACTTAATTATTAATCATGTCTTTTCGCATCGATTTCATAATAATCTTAGCATATTTTTAGTTTAAATACAAGTAATTTTACCAAGAAATTGAAAAATTAACCCTTATATCTTCTTGTTTTCCATTTACTTCTATTACTAATCTAGTATATAAAGATGTTGGTTTTTTTACATCTAAATCTTTTGTTGATACTTTTATAGTAAAATTTTGTTCCTTACCGGCTTTTACTTCTTCGTTATCAAAAATAATATCCAAAGAAATGATTGAAAATGGAGAAATAGAAAAAGTTATTGATAATAAAAATGAAAGAAATACTAACATTTAAGACATTATCATAAACTAATCATAATTTTTTGCTGAATTACATAAATATACTTGCATTATTTATTTGTGTTTGATATAATTTATTTGTTCTTGAAGAACATGGGTTGTTAGCTCAGTTGGTAGAGCAATTGACTCTTAATCAATGGGTCTAGGGTTCGAATCCCTAACAACCCACCATAAAAGAATTAAAACTAGCAAATTCTAAATATGCTAGTTTTTTATTTAAAGAAAATACTACTTAATCGTAGTTATTTTCTATCTTCTTCCAATTTACTAAAATCAAGCACTTTTGATTCGTCTGGTCTTTTATTAAATTCCACTTTTTGAACTTTTTTAGTTGTTTTACCTACAGCATCTGTTGCAATATATAAAATCCAATATTGATCTTTTCCTTCGGTTTCATCAACTTCATGGTATACTTTATGAGTGACTTTAACTCCTGGTTTATCATCTTTTACTTCTAAATGATCGTAATTTATATCATCTATAGAGTCAACATAATATATTTTGTCAAAAAACTTAATCGTCGGAGATTTTATATCTTCTGGATTATTTTCATCATTTAAATATTCATCTCCGAGTGGATTTGCTATCCATCCCCATCTTTCCTTTTCATATTCTATATGATACCAATAATTTCCATTATGATTTTCATAATCATCTACTTTAAATACTTCACCATTTTTAGCTTCTTTTAATATTGCACTATTTCGGTCCGGTTCTTTTCTTACTTTTAAATTTTCAATTTTTACTTCAACATACCATCCTTCTTTAATCTTTTTAATTCTTGCATCTTCCATAAAACCTAGAATAAATTTTACTGCAAAGAATCCTACAACGATTAAAATAAGAATTGTAAATATTATTTTCAATTTTTTCACACTATCACTTCCTATATCTAATTATACCAAAATTTTTTTATTTTACTAGTACTTTATTTTGTGATATAATTTAATTGGTGATTTATTTATGAAGAAGTATAAGTATCAAAGACTTACAAAAGAAGAAAAAAAACAAGCTAAAAACGAATTTTACCAAACTGAACAAGGAATAGATTTAAAGAAAAGATTTAATAGAATATTAATTTATAGTATTATTTTAATCTTATTTGGTATTTATCTACTTGTTGAGGCTTATATAAAGAAAGATTCTTATGCACAATATGTGTATGGCTCTGTAATTATTTTATTTGGTATAGCTTTTTTAGTATCAAGAACTTATGTAATGATGAAAAAAGTTAATGAATATATTACTAAACCAAAAAACACTACGAAGAAAAAGTAGTGTTTTTAATTTATTCTGTCATCAAATTGTTCCATTTCATCTAATTGATCTTCAACTAGAGTTCTAAATCTTCTTTTATATACTGCAACTTTTCTTCTTAAGCTTTCAGCTTCAGACTCTATTCTTTCAGCTTTTTGTAAAGCATTATTTATTACTTTAGTTGCATTTCTTTTAGCATCTTCTAATATTACTTTCGATTCATCATAAGCTGCTTTTTTAATATTACTTGTTGATTCTTCCGCTACAAGAATGGCACGATTTAAAGTTGCTTCAATATCTTTATAATGCTTTAGTTCTCCCTTTAGTGTCTCAATTATCTCACAACTATTTTTAAGTTTTCGTAACATGCTTTCATATTCCACTGTTACTTCCTTAACAAAATCATTAACTTCTTCTTTTTTATAGCCTTGAATACTTGTACTAAATTTATTTACCATAAGGCCACCACCTAATTACCAGTCTAGTTCTTCATCATTGTTCTTACTAGTTTTTTCTGAGTCATCTGTTATTTTTCCTTGAACATTAACATTTTTAGGTGCCACTAGATAAATACCAACACCTATTTTTTGCATTGATCCACCAATTGCATAGATAACTCCGCTTAAAAAATCAATAATTCTTTTAGCTTGATCAGATGTTACTCTTTTTAAATTAACAACAACGCTATTTCTATTTTTTAAATGATCTGCAATTTGTTGTGATTCAGAGTATGCACGAGGTTCAAGCAAAATCATTTTATTTCCAGTTTTGTCTGCTTCTTTTATAGCATCTTCTTCAGAAATATTGTAGTATCCATCTTCTGTGCCATTTAGATTTTCCATGTCATCGTCATCTTTAAATATATTTTTTAAGCTAAATCCCATAATTGATTCCTCCCTAGTCTACTATCCCATTTTATCAAACTTTTAAAATTTTTACAAGAGTTTTACATAATATTTTTCTTGTTAATTAAATTATACTACAGAAAAAAGAATAAAGCCAGAGATTTTTTCTATAGCTTTATTCTTTTTAAATATTAATTTCTATAAAAATCAACTAACTTATATTCATTGTTCTTTAATTCAAAGATGTAATTATATGTTTCCATAATTGAATATAAACTCTCATTATTATTTTCAATATATTCTTCATAACTTTCTAAAGTTGTTATGGTAAATCCGTCATAATCAGTTTTCCATATCTCATTTTTCATATTCTCAGCATCTTCATAACACTTGTACAATTCCATAATCGGTCTGACAGCTAGAATTTTCGTCCAAATATACTTCATTTGTAACACAATTTGATTATTTTTTTTAAAAAATCCAATAATTTTTTGAGAAGCTGGCATAACTACATTAAAATCACATCCATCAACCTGTTTTATATAATCTTTTTTTTCTACGTCATACAAATATGAAAACAAGCCAGGATATGATAAAAATATGTGAGCTTTCAAATTTTCATGATAAAAAGGCAATTCTGAAATTAAGCTTTGTGAATAATATTTTTCTATCAAACTAGCATCAATTTCAGGTTCATCTAAATATTTAACATTTTTTGATTTTTTATAAAGTTCAAAAGCAACTTGTACTTTTTCACTATTTTTAATTTCATTTATTGAATGTTTATTCCAAAGAACATATAATTGATAATTAATCACATCATTAATCTGATTCTTTATTTCATCAGTTATTTCAATATTTTCAATTTTTTCGGTATTTTTTTCAGTATTTTCTGGCTTAGTTTTAATTACTGTTTCATTTGATTTTTCATTTTCAATTTTATCATCAATTAAATCATTGTGATCTTTTTTAATAACTTCTTTTTGAAAAAAATTAGCCTTATAAACTTTTTTATTTCCAAAATTTAGAAAACTAAGACCCAACATAATACCTGTTAAAACAATTAGTATTGTCAACCCTATTAAACTTATTAAATAACACTTTCTCACACTACTTTAGTTTCCTTTATAATTCTATCTTTTTACTTATGAATGAAACCAATTCATCAATTTTTAGCGTAATTTGTTCCATTGTATCTCTATCTCTTAGAGTTACAGTATCATTTTCAATTGTATTATCATCAATTGTTATAGCAAATGGTGTACCAATGGCATCACTTCTTCTGTATCTTTTACCTATTGAACCAGATTCATCATATTGACATTCAAAGTATTTGCAAAGCATTGCATAAATGTCATTTGCTTTTCCAGCATGAATCTTTTTAATAAGGGGTAAAATAGTTACTTTGAATGGAGCCAAAGCTGGATGGATTTTTAAAACAATTCTTTCTTCACCTTCCACCATTTCTTTTGTATAAGCATTTGTTAAAATAGCTAAAAGTAATCTATCTAGCCCCACTGATGGTTCAACGACATATGGTAAATATTTTTCATTTGTTTCTGGGTCCATATAACGAAGATCTGTGCCTGAAGCATTTTGATGAACAGTTAAGTCATAATCTGTTCTATCAGCTATACCCCATAGTTCACCCCATCCCATTGGAAACATAAATTCTATATCTGTTGTTGCTTTACTATAAAATGATAATTCTTCTTTTTCATGATCTCTGAATCTTAAATTATTGCTATCTAAACCTAAAGTTTTTAAAAAGTCCATACAATAATTTTTCCAATATCCAAACCATTCTAAGTCAGTATTTGGTTTACAGAAAAATTCAAGTTCCATTTGTTCAAATTCACGAGTTCTAAAAATAAAGTTACCTGGTGTAATTTCATTTCTAAAAGCTTTACCCGTTTGACAAATACCAAATGGTACTTTTAATCTCATACTTCTTTCAATATTTTTGAAATTAACAAAAATTCCTTGAGCAGTTTCACCACGTAAATAAACAGTATTCTTAGTATCATCTGTTACACCAATTGAAGTTTCAATTAAACTTTCTTATCGGAGTAAAATCACTTTTACCACATACGGGACATGTAATGTTATTTTCTTTGATGAAATTTTCTAGTTTTTCATTATCCCAGCCATCACCTGTAACTTCGCCATGAGTAAAGTCTTCGATTAATTTATCTGCTCTGTGTCTAGCTTTACACTTCTTACAGTCAATCAATGGATCTGCAAAAGAAGCAACATGACCTGATGCAACCCAAACTTTTGGATTCATAATAATCGCAGCATCTAGTCCAACATTATAAGGATTTTCTTGAATAAATTTCTTCTTCCATGCTTTTCTGATGTTTTCTTTTAAATTTGTACCAACTGGACCGTAATCCCATGAGTTTGCAAGCCCATTATATATTTCACTGCCTTGAAAAATAAGACCATATTGTTTACAATAATTAACTAACTCATCCATAGTTACTTTCATAAAAAATCACTTCCTTGATAAATACAATTATACATAAATGTTGGAAAGATTACAAGAATTAAAAGTCATATTTTAAATTTTATTATTGCTTTATAACAAAAAAATTAGATCAATTCGATTCTAATTCCTAAAACACCGTATTGTTTTTGTTTTTCTTTTGTATAGAATTGCTCTAATGTTGATATTAATTCATCTTTAGTCATATTAGCATCTGATAGAATTGAAATATCATAATCTCTCAATAGTTCTTCAAAAGAGTTATATTTTAATAGGCCTATAACTTGTGCTTCAAAAGATTCTTTTAAATCAGTTTCTTTTAAAAATTTGATTTTATCACCTAATTTAATCTTTTTTCTTTTTTCATCATTTAATCTGATTTCAATTCTCTTTGTACCATTTAAAATATAATCAAAATATTTTGGTTGCAATTTCATTTCATGAGTCATAATTTATTACCTCTACCTTATTATTTATACTTTCCATTCATAACAAATTCTAAATAATGGTCTGCACAAAGAGGAATATATTCTATTTCATCATCGGCCCCATCAATTACAACTTCTTTTCCACTTGAACTGTATTTACCGTTTACACGTCTAGCGTTAAACATCGCGGGGCTTCCACATACACAGTTTACTGTTAACTCATGCTTTTCATCACTTCTAGCAAACAATTGCTTTGAACCTTCGAACAAATCCCCTTTAAAGTTACTTTTAAGACCATAACAAACAACGGAAATATTATATTTATGCGCTATAAACCAAAGTTGATTAATTTGTTCTCTACTTAAAAATTGTGCTTCATCCACTAAAATAAATTCAGCGTACATATATTTATGCATGTATTTTTTACTTAGCAAATTGGCACTTTTAGGTATTAAAACATCAACTTTAATATTTTCACCAATTCTGTTTACAACAGTATTACTTCCCTTTGTATCAATTTTAGGTTTCATAACTACGATATTAATTAAATATTTTGAATAATTATAATGATCTTGTAATAACTTTGTCGTCTTTCCAACTGCCATTGTTCCATAATAAAATGTTAAATTTGCCATACTACCACCCTACATAAGTTTTTTTAAAAAATCTTTACTATTTAAATATAATCCTGTATATCTATCATAATATAAATCTATATATTTATTAATTGTACTTTTTGTTTCGTCATCAATTCTTATTTCTTTAATAGAATCAATATTTACATAATAATACATTCTTATCATTTTTATTATCTTTTTATCCACGATTATTTCATTAGTTAAACAATTTATACAAATGTATCCACCTTTATCTGGATCAAATGTGGCAATATTATTCTTACTTCCACATAGAATGCATTCATCTAAATTAAATAAAACGCCTAGATATTCAAGATACTTAATTTCTAAAATGTTAGTTAAAACAATTGGATCTAAGCCATTTTCTAACTTTAATATAATTTTAATGAAATCATCATAAATATTTTCTATATCACTACTTTGCTTAACTACTTGACTAGTTAGTTCTGTTATATACGCCAAAAAACTTACCAAAAGAATATCACTCTTGATAGTTTTCAAAGGATTTAAAACATCTGCACTTACTAATGTAGATAATTTGTTTTCTTTATATACAATGTTAAAATGACTGAAACTAAATTTCATAGTTGGTACACGATATCTATTTTTTAAAGATTTAGCACCTTTACACATTATACCTATTACGCCATATTCACGAGTAAAAACATTTATTATTTTACTTGTTTCTCCATATGGAGTTTCACTTAAAACAAATCCATCTACTTCTGTGTTCACTTCTAATCCTTCTTTTCCGCTTCTTTGTACTTAAGATAATCTTCTACTTTTCCTGATTCTTGAAATTTTTTCCATGCTTCTTCTTTATTCAATTTTATCACCTAAATATATATTGGGTGATTTATTTTTATTTTATTCATTATCTATAAAACCAAGTTCAACTAAATACTTTTCTTTATCTTTCCAATTCTTAATTGTTTTTACAAAAAGTTCTAAATAAACTTTTTTCCCAACTAGTTCACTTTCTATTTCGGTTCTTGCTAAAGTGCCAACCATTTTTAATCTACTGCCATTTTTACCTATTATTATTCTTTTTATATTATCTCTATCTACGATGATATCAACACTAATATTGACAATATCTTTCTTTTCTTCAAAAAGAGTTGTTATACATGTAATACTATGGGGTATTTCATCCTCCGTTACTTGAAGTAGTTTTTCTCTTACTATTTCACTAGCCATAAATTTCATACTACTTGAGGTATAATATTCATCTGGAAAATATTTTACTTCATCATGTAAATATTTTTTAATAACACTTATTAAGTGATCAACATTATCATTTTTAAGTCCTGATGTAGGTACTACTTCTACGAAAGGATAGATATCTTTAAATTCATCAATTGTTTTAAATAACTTTTCAGTTGTTATTTCATCAATTTTGTTAAGAACAAGGATAACAGGAACATCATTATTTTTTAAACTTTCTAAAATGAACATATCTCCTTTGCCTATACCTGATGCTACATCTACTACAAATAAAATTAAATCAACATCCTTTGTTAGAGCTAAAGCCTCTTTATTTAATACTTTACCTAGTCTATTTATAGGCTTGTGTATCCCTGGTGTATCCACAAAAACTATTTGGGTATCTGTATCATTATATATTCCTTGAATAATGTTTCTGGTCGTACCTGAAACATTACTAGTTATGGCAACTTTTCTATTAATTATAGTATTTATTAATGTACTTTTACCAACATTAGGTCTTCCGATTATACTTACAAATCCACTCTTCATAACTTACCTCTTTAAAATATTGCTATAATTTTAGGAATAAAAATAAAACAACAAATGATAAATACCATAATACTACTTACAAATGCTGCTGCACTACCACAATCTTTAGCAACTTTAGCTAGAGGATGAATTTCTTTCGTAACTAAATCTACAGTTGCTTCAATTGCTGTATTAAGAAGTTCCACCGCTAAAACTATAACTAGAGCAATAACTATAACAGCCCATTGGATGAAGCTTATTTGTAATAAAAATCCTAATATTATAATACCTATAGTGCATATTGCATGTAACCATAAACTTTGTTCATTTTGATATGCATTAACTAATCCATCAATAGAAAACTTAATACTATTTAAAAATCTTTGAAAACTCATTTTCTTATGCTTTTCTTGTTTCTTCAAACTCATTTAATACCAACTCCTGACGACTAAACATTTCTTTTTCTTCTTTTTCTCCTAAAGTGTGGTCATAACCTAAAAGATGTAATATCCCATGAACTACTAAAAATGCTAATTCTCTGGTTTCACTATGTCCATATTCTATAGCTTGTCCTTTCATCTTGGGAATACTTACAAATATTTCTCCAAGCATTCGGTAATCACACTCAATTGTTTCATTATCTTCATAAGCAAATGATAAAACATCAGTTGTTCTATCAATGCCTCGATAGGTTTTATTTAATTCATGCATCTTTTCATCATCAATAAATATTATTGAAAATATGGCATTTTCTACATGTTCTATTTCTAAACATTTATCAATTATTTTGGGTAAGAAATCATATTTCACTTTCCCGTCATATTCATTTATTATTTCATAGTGATTCAAAATAAAATCACCCCCATCACTTTAAGTATATATAATAGCATAATTACTAAAAGAATGAAACATATAATATTAATTATTCCTTCTTTTTGTAATGATTTTGGTAAATGATTATGTATGGCCGTAAGACCAATATACAATAAATAACCAATTATACAACCTAAAACATTTAAAATAATGTCATCAACATCAAAACTTCTACCTATGTTAAGTTGCACAAACTCTACGGTTGATGATACTACTAAAGATATCAAAAACGGGGCCATGACAGTTTTAGGTTTTATATAATAAGAAATAATTAAACCAAATACAACAAAAGCTAGTATATTTCCAACAACATTATATATAAAAAGATTACTGCCTACTTTATATCTAAATATTTCTGTAAATGGCACTAAGTTATATCCACTGCCTTCATTTAATTCTACTTTTGTAAGAAGTTGAAATAATAAGAACAAATAAACTATAGATATTATTCCAAAAAATTCTTTATAAAAATATATTTTTTCACGATGAGTTCTAAGATAAAAGAATCTCATACTAACAAGGGTTACAATGAATATTATTAGCACTGGAAAGTTATCATTTAATACTGCTCTAATTGTATTTAAAAACATCCTAATCAATCCTTTTCTATTTCTATTTCTTTTTGTGTACTTATTAGTTCTTTTACTACTACAAATACATCTATATCCATTGTACTATTATTTTTAACTTTTTTCAAAACTTTTTTATCAATTATAGTATCTTTTTTAGTTAATTTTTTTTCTATTGTTTCAATAACTTTATTTATCCCTATTTCTAATGCTTCTTCTTCACTATATTCTTTTTCTATTTTTTTTACACTTACTTGTTTATCAATATATAGATTAAAGTCAAATATTTTAAGTAATGTTTTATAATTACTTTCATAGTTTTCTAATCTATTTTTAAATATTTCATGTTTATTATCATTATATTCCCAGACTAAATTGTATCTTTTATCATTTTGTTTTTCGTATTCATAATACTTAAAAGGAATACTTATACTTCCTGTATACCAAGTGGTGGCATATATTTCTCCAGATGCACAAGTATATCTTTTATCTTCTTCATTATATTTTACAGAACCACGAATTAAAAGATCACCTTCTTTAACATAGTCATTTATGTTTACAAGACCTTCTCCTTGTTCTATCTTTATTTCATTTATTACGCCATTTTTTTTAGCTACAATATCACAAACTCTATCGTTTTTTTTAATATCAGTTATAATTCTTTCTTCAATCTTGACATTTATAACCATCCCTCTTACTTCAAACTCCATCCAATCTAATTTATCTGGATGTTTATCTAATATTTTTTGTCTTATTTCATCTAACTTTTTATAACTTTTCTTAAAACTTAAGACTTTTATGCCATTTTCATCTAGTTCATCTTTAATTAATTCACGAATGTTACTGTTTTCATGAATTATATTAATTTTAAATATCATATTTTTTAGACAAACAAAGAAAATTAAGCCTAATAAAAGAGATAT
>ERZ834722.2953-NODE-2953-length-12366-cov-5.161400_pt1 | contig 12366 bp, 7 predicted proteins | sample MGYA00519576_ERZ834722 | MGnify/ENA primary metagenome ERZ834722 (study PRJEB31850, sample SAMEA3708759) | human gut metagenome | biome: human gut; feature: human-associated habitat; material: faeces | place: China | collected 2014 ...
GGCCCTGCCGGGGCGCGAGGCATAGGGACTACCCACACGAACTCACGAAGGCTCCTTTTTTGTAGCGAGGAGATTTGCAGCCGGTAACATGCAATGTCATTCAAGTTTCGATGTATGAACATGTCGGCACACGCTGGTTGTGCAGTAATTGACCAATTAGCTCATAACTAATATTTGCAGGTAGATATACTGCCATTCACGGCGCAATTTTGGCCGTTCACAGATTGAGCGGGTTAAAACAAAATGTTGTACAAACAATGGTAAAGTGTCATTTATCTAGATTTGCTAACGAGTTCACCAGCGTCTTTCCGAAATTTAACCCTCGAAAAACAATGCATAGTTTGAATAATTGTCAAGAAGTTAAGGCAACGCGAAGCAAAACTGACATTGTTAGGCTTGCGTTGTTTAAACAAAGAGTAATAATATGCATATCGAGCGCGAGCAATTATAAGTCGCGCGCCCAAGTTTGATGGTGAAAGAGCAAGATCGCGGTCTCTTGGGGAGGAGACATCGATGAAAGCGAATTCGGACAAATCTAAGCAGAGTAATAAAGCGACGCGCCGTGTACTGGCAGGCGTTTTGTGCGGAGCTTCCGTATTGAGTCTGGTGCTGTCGCTCGTCATGCCCCCGATCTCGCAGGCCATTGCCAACGATGCCCAGACGGTTGTCGCCGAGGAGTCCGCCGCGGACGAGGGTTCTTTGGGCGATGGTGCCGGTGCAGACAACGACGCGGACAAGGGCGCCGAAGAGCAGAATAGTGACGACGCCGAGTATGGCGAGGGCGAAGGTCTCGACGCGGCGGACCCGTCTGCCGATGGCGCGGAAGCCAAGGGCGCCGCGCAGCCTTCTGGTGATGAAGCGGTTGATGGAGATGGCATCGCTCCCGTTGCGGAGGACGAAACTAAATACGATATTCATAGTGGGGAAGAGTTAGTTTCTAAGCTTCAGGACAAGAACCTCCGCAATGAGAAAGGCGCCGCTACTTTTAAGCTTGTTGCCGACATTGAGTGCAATGGTGAGGTAAAGCTCGAACAAAACAATGAGAACCTTATCGATGTCGTCTTAGATTTAAATGGTCACAAGATTAAGCACACGAGTGCTGACAAGCCATTATTCGATGTTGCCAACGGCGCAGCTCTTACAATAAAGGATTCTGTGCAGACGGAGGAAAAGGTCAGTAACGGCCAGTCGCTAAATGATCAGGGACAGAATTTAACTCGCGCCAATTATGGCAAGGAAGCCAAACTGTCTTACGACAACGATGGCATTCCGACTTGCTTTTCCTACTATGTGACCGAATCGTCCCCAAAAGGAACGGGCACAACCGAGTCGCTTGTAGAGCATGGTATTGATATTAAAGGCGCCATTGTGGCTTTCGGCGGTTCAAACAGGCTGAAGCTCATCAACATCTATGACGGCGGTCATTTCAGTCTTGAGAGCGGCGTGCTCACACAAAAGAAAGACTGCAGTGTCCGAAACCTGGTGTACGCGGAGAACGGCTCGACCGTCAATATGAACGGCGGTTACGTTTGTGGAGGTTATTGTCCGGACAATGCTGCTGGTGCAGGAATATCTGTCAACAATTCGACTCTTAGCATTTCTAACGGCGTAATTGCCGGCAACCGCGCTCCTAGTGGCGGCGGTGTATATGCCAATGGGTCTGCAGTCACAGTGACCGGTGGCGTAATCTCCGGTAATAGCACGCTTGATAGCATTAACGGATTTGGTGGCGGCATCATGGCCGAAGGCGGCAGCGTTGCCGTTTCCGACGGCTACATTACGAACAATTGTTATGCCAAATTCTGCGGTCAAGAAGGCAACGGCGACCATGGCGGCGCTGGGCTTGCTGCCAAGAACGGCGCCCATGTCACCATTTCTGGTGGCCAGATTACTGGCAATTATTCTGAAGAAGCTGGTGGCGGCGTTTACGTTACCGATGTCGACCGGAATAATCAGTCGTCTCGCTCAGGAATGGCATGGCTGCATATCACGGGAGGAATTATTGCCTCTAACGTGAGCTATCGATCTGAAGGTGCCGGCATCCGAGTGGGCCAGATGGTTGACGCGATGATTAACGGCGCTGAAGGCAGTAACGTCTATATCACTAACAATCACTGTATGTCTCGCTATGACTGGGGTGGCGGCGGCATCTTTGTTCAGGGAAACTCAGATCAAGGCAAGGAATATACTGCTGGTAGGCTATTCATATATAACTCGTACATCAGCGCCAATACAGCTGGCGGCTACGGCGGCGGCGTTGCAGTCTGCCCTACGGGCAAGACGTTGGTAACGAACACTGAGGGCACGGCAATCTTTGGCAATTCGTCTGCTGGCAATGAGCACAATGCCAAGGATTACAATTCGGCAGATAACAGTGGTAATGATGGTACGCCCCATCTTTCTAGCGGCGGTCACGGCAAGAATCAAGATATTGATGCCTACAATGACGAAGCCGATGTGTTTCGTAAGAACGGTCATGCCGATTTCTTCCTTGCGGCAAAGGCTGGCCATCAGGAACCGCTTGCGGCAGTAATCGGCAAGATGCTCGGCGACGGAGACGCCGGGTATTCTGGAAGCAAAGAACTCAGCGAGGCTATCACTATCCCTGCCAATGGCGGCGTGAAGATTTATCGGAGCGTCGGTCTGACTTCGAGTGTCGCAGTTGGAAGTGATGCAGCGAAAAATGCGCGGAAAGCTGCCAGAACTTTCATCACGGGCAACTATTCCTGGGACCATGGCGGCGGCATCATGTCGAATGGCGACTTGTACCTAGGCGTGCCTGCGGATACGTACGTCTACCCGAGCCTTAAGCTGAAGGCGACCAAGAAGTTGGTCGGCCGTGAGCTTAAGGCTGGGGATTTCACCTTTACGGTCTACCGCAAGGATTCGGGTGATCCTATCACTCGCGGGGTATTCAATCCTGACGCTTGCACCGAGGTTGGAACTGCGAGTAATGATAAAAATGGCAACATCACGTTTAACCTTGGTGAACAGTTCGCAGCGAGCGGTACGGCTGGCACGATTACATATTACCTAGCCGAAAATGCCGGAAAGGTTTCCGGTATCACGTACGACTCTGCCGTGTACGAGATTGTGGTGACGGTCGAGGACCACACGACTGTGCTCATGTCTGTTCCGACGCAGAAAGATCCGAACTCGACTAAAGATCTCATAGTTCATAACTACACGATTAATGGCATGACTGTAACCAAGCACTCCGGTGATTCAACTAGCGAGCTGCGTCCTGTGCAGGCAGATCCTGACGGCTATTATTTGGTCGCTGGCTCCAATGGCGAAAAGACCTTCACCAACGTGTACACTCCGTACGACTCTACCGGCTCCTGGATTCCCAAGGCGACTAAGGTCGTTAAGGGTGGCGAGATGAAGGAGTTTACGCTCGAGTTTGCGACCAATAAGGATTTCTCGGAGAACGTTCAGAGTGAGTCGACCCAGGCTGGCGGTGACAAGTCGCAGACTCTGTGCTTCAGCGAGATTAAGTACGAACTTAAAGATCTCGACAAGCTCGCGTCTGACTCCACTGGCCGCGGTGCAAACAGGACCTTCACCTATTACGTTCGCGAACAGCAGCCGAGCGCGCTGTTTACGAACTACAAGTACGACAAGTCGGTCTATCAGATTACGGTCAAGGCAACTGACGACTCTAACGGTAAGATCAACATCTCTGCGACCTACAAGCAGATTCAGGATCGTGACGGCAACGAAGTAACTAACGGCACAAACTACGACCTTACCGACGCTTCCACCCCCACCTTCACCAATATCTACTCCACTTCTCTGCCCTTTTCTGGTATGTCGGGCGTCACGCTGACGTACCTTGCCGGCGCGGCGGTGCTTTGCGCTGCTGCAGCCTGGATGTACATTCGTCGCAAGGCGAATGCGAAGGGAGGTGAGCGTCGTGAATAAGAAAGTTTGCTCCTTCCCGATCTTGTTTGCGCTGCTTGCCCTCCTGATCGGCACCTGCGCGGTTGTGTTCCCCGCATCCGCGCAGGCCGCGTCGACCTCGACCGGTTCCATCACGGTGGGCGGCACCGTGGCGAGCAGCTACGACGCCTACCAGATCTTTGACGCCCACGTCGTCGACGGCGACAACGACGCCAAGATCGCCACTGACCTCGCCTGGGCAAGCGACGCCGTGCGCGACGCCGCGCTGCCTGTGCTGCACAGCGCCGGCATGCCCAATTCCCAGACTACCGCGCAGGAAGCTGCCGAGTGGCTCAACGCCGATTCCCACCTTACGAGCGCACTGAGCGCACAGCTCGCTCGTTCCTTCCAGAGCTCTGGCGCCGCGTCCGTGGCCCTTAACGCGGGCACGGCGGCCGAGCTGCCCTGTGGCTACTGGCTTATCGTCGCCGACGACGACGTCATCGCCCAGGGCGAGGCCGACGCCGCGCCGATCATGGCCCTGGTCGGCGGCAGCGCCGTCACCGTCAAGCCCAAGGCGGCGACCCCCAAGGTCGCCAAGCACGTGCTGGAGGACAGCACCGCCGCATGGCAGAAGGCCGCCGACGCCACGGTCGCCGATGACCTGTACTGGCGCCTCTCTGCCACGGTCCCGGCGGGCCTTGCCGCCTACGACACCTACGCGGTGCAGTTCGTCGACGCTATGAGCACGGGACTCGACCCCTCCAAGGTGGTCGCGAGCATGCGCGTGTACGTGGCGGCGGGCGCGGACGGCGGCTTCGGCGCCGTCTCGACCGGTAAGGACGGCCGTGCCGGTACCGAGCCCGCGAAGGGCTGGACCGACATCACGGCCCAGTGCGCCACCAAGGTAGCGGCGGACGGAACCTTCACTGTGTGCACCAGCGACCTGATCGCCACGCTCGGCGGGGCCGACGCCTTTACCGCGGGCGCCCGCGTGGTCGCCGTGTACAATGCGCCGCTCAACAGCGCGTGCAACCACGGCATCGCGAAGGGCAACCCCAACGAGGTCTACCTGCGCTACCCGCGTTCTCCCTTTGCCGACCAGTCCGACGACGCTGGCTTCACCCGCACGCCGAGCGACGATGCGTGCGCTTACACCTGGGATCTCGCGCTCACCAAGCGCGGCAGCGACGGCGACAAGCCGCTGCCCGGGGCGGTTCTGAGCATCGCCGACGATCGCGGCCGCACGCTGGCGGCCGACGGCACGTGGGATGCGGAGGGCAAGGCCACCGTCACCACGGGTGAGGACGGCCGTGTGACCGTCTCGGGCGTGAACTCGGGCAAGCTGGAGGTCCGCGAGCTCAAGGCGCCCAAGGGCTACACTGCCTTCGGGGGCACGCGCTCCGTGACGGTCAAGGCCGAGGGCCTGGACGTCGACCAGGTGGCCACCGCCAAGCCCAAGCTCACCATCACAGCTGAGTCGCCCCTGCGCGCCGACAGCGCGGACGGGTCGACGGGCAGCCTGGAGGCGTCGCTCATCAATACGCCTGCCGGCACGCCCCCTAGCATCTTCACCGGAGGCTTTATGCCCTCGACTGGCGATATGGCAATGTTCACCGCGGCCGCCGTTGCGGTCGTCGGAGCCGCGCTCATCGCGGTCGCGCTCCTGGTCAAGCGGGGATGTGGCAGCCATAAAGATTAGCTGGCAGCCCCACAAAGAGCGGGGCGAGACGTAACAAAGCAGATGCTTAGAAACAGACAGATGATGACCGATTGAATGAGAACCAACCGGAAAACGGATGAAAAGAAGATGAACATGAACAAGAACATCGCACGCCTTGCAGTGACGGCAGGCCTTACCGCAGCGTTGAGCTTTGGTGGCGTGATGGCCCCGGTCACGATTGCGTTTGCGGCTGAGGGCGACAACAGCATCACGATCAGCCATGTCACGGGCAACGAGAGCACCAAGTTCAAGGCATACCAGATCTTTAAGGCTGATGTCGTGGATCCTACTGAGGCGGGGGCGACTGATAAGATCATCTCCAACGTCAAGTGGGCGTTTGATGACCAGGAGATCCAGAAGGCCATCATCGACGCTATTAACGGTTGTCATCTGAATCCGCTGAATTCTAATGCCAGTGCACAGGACGTCGCCGACTGGCTAACCGCGAACGCGAAGAACGCCACTAAGGAGACGCGAGTCGGCAAGGATAGCGTTCTCAATAAAATTGCCAAGGTTGTTAAGGACAAGGTCACGCCGACGGGCAGTTCGTTTAACGCGAATACCCCTTTTGTGCCTGAGAATGCTGCTGATCATACTCCCAACACGGGCTATTACCTCTTCCTGACCGATGACACCGCCATTGGCCAGTCGACCGAGAACAAGAAGAACACTGGTACTTCTCCGATTTTTGCTGTTGTTGGCGGTAGTCCCGTGGTCGTTGCCGAGAAGACCAGTATTCCCACTGTCGACAAACAGGTTCGTGAGGGCGATGCCTGGGAAAAGGTGAGCGACTCTCAGATTGGTGAGAAAATCGATTATAAGCTGATCGGCACCGTTGCCGATAACATCGACACCTTTGTCACGTACAAATATGAGTTCCAGGATCACCTTTCCGTTGGATTGGAGGCCGACAAGGATTCCGTTGCTGTGACTATTGACGGCAAGACTGTCCAGCCTGCAGATAACTACAGCGTCCAGGTTACGGATACTAAGGACGAGTCCAATAAGGTTACGGGCCATGATCTGACGATTTCCTTCATTGACCTTAAGGCTGCCGCAAAGGCTTCGAACGTCGTCTTGACCAAGCAGTCCAAGGTTGTGGTGACTTATAAGGCTAGGCTCACTAGCGATGCTGAATACACGGCCACTGGTAACACTAACGAGGTCAAACTTGTCTACTCCAACAATCCCATGACTAGTGACACTGGCACCTCTACGCCAAAGGAAGTCACCGACTACGTTTTTGGCCTGGATATTACCAAGGTTGAGGAAGGCAACCAGGATAAAAAACTTGTCGCCGGCTTTAAGGTCAAGGTTGTTAATAACGGAGATTCTGAATCTGCTGGCAAATGGTTGACAAATAACGGAACCCTTGTCAGGACTGAAGAAGAGGCTTCTGAGTTTATGACCGATAACGCGAACGGCAAGGTCTTTATCCCTGGTCTCGTTGCCGGTACGTACGAGATTACCGAGACGGCCACTCCTTCGGGTTACGACACTATCGCTCCCTTCCGGATTACGGTGACGCCGGCATACAATGCTGGTGGCGAGCTGTCGGGGCTCACTGTTTCCGATACATCCAATATGGTCAACTCGGAACAGACGAATGAAAGTGTGACTACGACCGAGATCCCCGTCATCATCAAGAACAAGAAGAGCTTCGGCCTCCCGCTCACTGGTCTCAACGGCGTGACCTTCACTTGGATTGCTGGTGGCGCGGTGCTGTGCATCGGCGTGGCTCACCTCATCCGCAGCCGTAAGCAGGCTGAGGAGTCCGATCAGGAGTAACGCTCACTCACCACCCATCCCTTTGGCAGGTGGGATGTGATGGCCATGAGATTTGCGGACACTTTTCTCGCCCATCCACGTTCTTGCTTTGCCATTCTCTTTTCGGGGCAGACTCCGCACTGGAGTCTGCCCCGTTTTGTATCTGCGAGCCCGCGCTGCGCTATCCTGCTTGGTGCAGCTCTCTAGCGTAACCTGACGAAAGTGGTGTGGCCGATGTCACGTGCAAACAAACACTCCAAGCCCGCGGGCGGCAAGCGTCGCCGCAAGCGGCTGCCGCGCTGGGCCGACCGGCTCATCACCATCGTCATCATCCTTATTGGCGTGGGCCTTATGACCTGGCCGTGGATCTTGGACCGGCTCGAGGCCTCGGGCGTGTTCAACCAGATCAGCACCGTGTCCAGCACCGTGGACGCGCTGTCTGCCGAGGAGCGCGAGCGCATCCTGCTCCAGGCGCGCTCCTTTAACGAGCAGCTGGCGGGCGAGGCCACCGAGCTCCCCGCCGACCGGATCGAGCCCTACGCTCAGCAGCTCATCTTTGACCGCGACCCCATGATGAGCTGGGTCGAGATCCCCTCCATCGACGTGAGCATGCCCATCTACCACGGCACGAGCGAAGAAGTCCTTATGGCGGGCGTCGGCCACCTGGAGGGCACGAGCCTGCCGGTGGGCGGCACCTCGACGCATTGCGTGCTCACCGCGCACTCGGGCATGCGCAACCTGAGCATGTTCGACGACATCCATTCGCTGGAGCCCGGCGACCTGGTGCTGCTGCACACCATGAACAAGACGCTCGCCTACAAGATGGTGGACTCCGAGGTGGTGCTGCCCGAGGAGATGGAGTCGCTGACCATCGAGCCCGGCGCCGACAAGGTGACGCTCGTCACCTGCACGCCCTACGGCGTGAACGACCACCGCCTGCTGGTGCATTGCGTGCGCACCAAGTACAACAAGAAGGACGTCGACAAGCAAAAGTCGCTGGCCGGCCGCCACTGGGGCAAGCGCGAGTTCGCCGTGCTCATTGTGGTCATGGCCATTGTACTGTTGCTGCTGGACATCGTGATCCACGCGCTCCGCAAGCGCCGCAAGGCCAAGGCCTCGGCATAGGACATCGTTCAGAACTACCACAACGGGGACAGGCACCTTTGTGGTGGTCGGGGCTTCCAAACCATCACAACATTCGATGAAAATCTCGATTTTGGCGAAAAGTGTCGAATGTTGTGATGCTTTTCGCTGTGGGCGAGACGGTCTTCGCTGTGGGCGAGACGGTTCTCATTGCGGACAGTACGGTTTTCGCTATGGACGGTGCGGTTTCGCTGCAGAGCCGCCAGCCTGCAGCCTGCCAATCCACCGCCCTCGTTACGTTTTCGCTGCATTTGGGTAAAGCGCCTGCTCCAAGCGGCGTTGCCTTGTATACTAGAGCGGTTTATCTGTTATGCGGAAGGGAGCGCCTATGGCACTCAGCGAGAAAGACGTGCGCGGCATTGCCGAGTACGCAAAGATCGCACTGACCGATGACGAGCTCACCCAGATGACGTCCTACCTGAACGACGCCGTCCAGATGCTCGAGCCCGTCTTGCAATATGACTTGCCCGACGTGGAGCCCACGTTCCATCCCATCGGAAGCCTGTCCAACGTGATGGGCGATGACCTGCGCGAGCCCGAGCGCGATCTGCCGCTCGACGTCGCGCTGGAAAACGCCGGCAGCGCGCGCGACCGCTACTTCCGCGTGCCGTCCATTTTGGGAGAGGGGGAGAGCGAGTAATGGCGCTAAGCTTCGATTCCCTTACCGCCGCCCAGATCGCCGCAGGCGTTGCCGCCGGCGACTTTACCGCTACCGAGGTGGCCCAGGCTTCCCTTGCTGCCATCGAGGCGCGCGAGGGCGGAGTCCAGGCATTCCTGCAGGTGTCGCCCGAGCTCGCGCTTGAGGCTGCTGCCAAAATCGACGCCCGTCGCGCCGCAGGCAAGCCGCTGCCCCCGCTTGCGGGCGTGCCGCTGGCCATCAAGGACAACATGAACCTCGTGGGTACGCGCACCACCTGCGCTTCCCGCATGCTCGGGGACTACCAGAGCGTCTACACCGCCACCTGCGTCCAGCGCATGCTCGATGCCGGCTGCCTGCCCATGGGCAAGGCCAACATGGACGAGTTTGCCTTTGGCAGCTCTACCGAGAGCTCGGCGTTTCACCGCACCAACAACCCCTGGGATACCGAGCGCGTGCCCGGCGGCTCCTCGGGCGGCTCCGCTGCCGCCGTCGCCGCGGGCGAGGTCGCGCTCTCGCTGGGCTCGGACACCGGCGGCTCCATTCGCCAGCCGGCGTCGCTGTGCGGCGTGGTGGGCTTTAAGCCCACGTATGGCGCCGTGAGCCGTTACGGCGTGGTTGCCTTTGGCTCGTCGCTCGACCAGGTGGGACCCTTTGGCCGCACGGTCGAGGATGTCGCGCTGGCCATGAACGCGCTTACCGGCGCGGGCCACGATCCGTACGACTGCACCAGCCAGGATTGCGCCGTCGACTTTACCGAGCATCTCAACGACAGCATCGAGGGCAAGCGCGTGGGCATCATCACCGCGTTTATGGAGGCCGAGGGCCTGACATCCGAGGTCAAGGCCGCTGTTCAGCGCGCCGCCCAGGAGCTGCAGAACCAGGGCGCCGAGCTCGTGGAGGTCGACCTGCCGCATTTGGACGCCGCCATCGCCGCCTACTACGTCATCGGCCCGGCCGAGGCGTTCTCCAACCTGGCCCGTTTCGACGGCATTCGCTACGGCTACCAGGAGGAAGGCTGCGCCAACCTGTCCGACCAGAGCTCGCTGTCGCGCGCCCACGGCTTTGGCGCCGAGGCCAAGCGTCGTCAGATGCTCGGCGCCTACCTGCTGAGCTCGGGCGTGTACGACAAGTACTACTACGCTGCGCAAAAGGCCCGCACGCTCATCACGCAGGACTACGACGCCGCGTATGCCAAGGTGGACACCATCCTCATGCCCGCCTCGCCGCGCACGGCCTTTAAGTTTGGCGAGATCAGCGACCCCACGCAGATGTACCTCTCCGATCTGTACACCATCTCGCTCAACATTTGCGGCAACGGTGGTATCTCGGTGCCGCTGGGCCTGGGCGAGGATACTCAGCTGCCCGTTTCTGCCCAGCTGGTGGGACCTGCCTTTAAGGACCGTCAACTGCTCACGTTTGCCCGCGCCCTGGAGCGCGGCTTTGCCGATGCCGCCACGGGTGCGCCCGCACTTTCCGTCGCGCCCGATTTTGCCGGGAAGGGAGGCGAGCTGTAATGAAGGAGCTTTCCGAGGTCCTGCAGGATTGGGAGGCCGTGATCGGCCTGGAGATCCATACCGAGCTCACCGCACTCGATACCAAGATGTTCTGCAACTGCAAGCTTAGCCACGATGACGAACCCAACGCCAACGTGTGCCCGGTGTGCCTGGGCCTGCCCGGCGCCCTGCCGGTGCCCAACAAGCGCGCCATCGAGAGCATTGTCAAGGCCGGTCTGGCCACCAACTGCGAGATCCAGCGTCACTCGATGTTCTACCGCAAGCACTACTTCTATCCCGATATGGCCAAGAACTTCCAGACCACGCAGGGCCCGGTCGCCTTTGCCATGTACGGTCACCTGGATCTGGACGTGACCGGTCGCGGTGCCGCCGAGCGCCCCGACTGCGCGTTTGGCGAGGCCGAGGCCCAGAGCCTGGCAAGCGCCTCGGCCAACGCCGAGGGCCTGTCCACGTCCATGACGTCGACCATGCGCGAGGGTAACCAGCGCGCCGGCCATCTGGCCAGCTACGATGCGTCCAATCTGCAGATGCCCGAGCGTCGCGAGGACGGTTCCTACACGGTGCCCATCCGCATCCTGCGCATCCACATGGAGGAGGACGCCGCCAAGATGGTGCACGTGGGCGGTGCCGAGGGCCGCATTACCGCCGCGGCCGAGTCGCTCGTCGACTACAATCGCTGCGGCACGCCGTTGATTGAGCTCGTGACTGAGCCCGACTTGCGCACGCCCGAGGAAGCGCGCCTGTTTATGGAGAAGCTCCGTCGCATCTTTGTGACGCTGGGCATCTCGGACTGCTCCATGGAAAAGGGCTCCATGCGCTGCGACGGCAACGTGTCACTGCGCCGCCGCGGCGAGACCAAGCTGGGCACCAAGACCGAGCTCAAGAACCTCAACTCGTTTAAGAGCCTGCACGACGGCCTTGCCTACGAGATCTGCCGTCAGGCCGAGGTGCTCGAGGAGGGCGGCATCATCTACCAGGAGACCCGCCACTGGGAGCCCAGCCGCAAGCGTACCGTGGTCATGCGCGTCAAGGAGACGGCAGACGACTATCGTCTGTTCCCCGATCCCGACCTGGCGCCATTCGATCTGGACGACGAGTTCATCGACCGCTGCCGTGGCGAGATCCCCGAGCTGCCCGATGCCAAGCGCGCCCGCTTTGAGGCCGATTTTGGCATTAAGGCAGCAGACGCCGAGCAGATCGCCGGCGACCCCGAGTTTGCCGACTTCTTTGAGGCCGCTGCTGCTGGTATGGCTGGCAAAGAGGCCCAGACGGTCGCAAACCTGCTGGTCAACGAGATGATCGCCTACCTTAAGGGCGCAGGCGTGTCGCTCGCCGAGTCCGGCATCGCGCCGGCTCAGGTGGCAGCGCTGGCTAAGCTGCTGGCGACCGATGCCATCAGCTCCAACCAGGCGCACGAGGTCTTTGAGGCCATGGCCCAGACCGGCGACGATCCCAACAAGATCGTCGACGAGCGCGGTATGCGTCAGGTGAGCGACGCCGGCGCGTTGCAGCCGATCGTGGACGAGGTGCTGGCAAACTGTGCCGAGCAGGCGCAGCAGTACCGCGACGGCAACCAGAAGGTCATCGGCTTTTTGGTGGGCCAGTGCATGAAGGCGAGCCGCGGCAAGGGTAATCCGAAGCTCTTCAACGAGTTGCTGAGAACGTCGCTCTCGTAAACGGGAACCCGGGAGCCCCGG
>ERZ834722.2983-NODE-2983-length-12238-cov-3.498564_pt1 | contig 12238 bp, 8 predicted proteins | sample MGYA00519576_ERZ834722 | MGnify/ENA primary metagenome ERZ834722 (study PRJEB31850, sample SAMEA3708759) | human gut metagenome | biome: human gut; feature: human-associated habitat; material: faeces | place: China | collected 2014 ...
TGATCGCCGTCTTGGCATATTCTGATGGCTGAAATCCTATAGGTCCAATATATATCCATCTTGCTGACCCATGGCTGGCCGTTCCTATTATCAGCACCACCACCTGAAGAACAAGTGATGACAGCAAAATGACCGCAGACAGCCTGAGCAGTCGCCTGTAGTCATATCTTGACACTATGTACATGGCGAGGATCGCCAGCAACATATAAAGTGCCTGTCTTTTAAAAAAGTACATCTGATCTCCGTACAGGTCGTACGCCCTGTAACTGCTCGTACTGTATATCATGGCAAGCCCAAATATCAGAATCATCCCCAGCGCCAGGAGCATGGTCACATCCACATATCCTCCCGGACACCGTTTTCGTGCATCTCTCACTCTATCTTCTGAAACCTCAGGACCTCCATGCAATCAGATCACTCCTTATAGCTTCTTACATACTTCTTGAACATATCGCCTCTCTGCTCGTAGTTGTCAAACTGTCCCCAGCTTGCACATGCAGGTGAGAGAAGCACCGCATCTCCGTCAACCGCATTCTCATGGCAATATGCTACCGCATCCTGAAGATTCTCCTCAAATATAATTGAGTTAAATCCATGTCTCTTTGCACAGTCAGCTATCTTCTGCGCAGTCTGGCCTATGAGAACAAGCCACTTTACCTTGCCGTCAAACGCCTCTATCCACTCGTCGTACTCAGAACCCTTGTCGTAGCCTCCACCTATGAGGAATGTAGGAGCCACCATGGCCTGTATTCCCTTTATGGCTGCATCAGGGTTTGTTCCCTTTGAATCATTGTAGTATGCGACACCATCGACGGTGTCAACATATTCTATTCTATGAGCAACAGCCTTGAATGATGTTGCAACATCTCTGATAACATCAACAGGGACTCCCATATAATATGATATTCCAACTGCTGCCAGAACATTCTCAACATTGTGAGCTCCCATGAGCTTAAGATCCTTAATGGCAAGTACATTGATCTTCTTATCGCCATCCTCGAGGATGATATCCCCATCCTCTACATATACTCCACCGGCCGGCTTCTCCAGTCTGCTGAAATATACTACATGGCAATGATCCTTTGCCTTCTCTCCCATGGCGCGTGTATGCTCATCATCATAGTTGAGGACTGTCACATCATCCATGGTCTGATTCTTTGTTATTGAAAACTTTACATTTCCATAATTCTCAAATGTATAGTGCCTGTTCAGATGATCCGGAGTCAGGTTGAGTATTGCACTGACATTCGGATGAAAATCTATAACCGTCTCAAGCTGGAAACTGCTTATCTCTGCAACTGTATCTGAATCATCGTCTGTTGTGTCGCACAGCTCTGTGTAAGGTATTCCAATATTTCCCACAACGATGGTCTTGGCATTGTGTGCCTTGACTATCTCTCCCACAAGGGCTGTAGTTGTAGTCTTGCCGTTTGTTCCTGTTATGGCTGCTATCTTACCCTTACCATAATGGTATGCCAGCTCTATCTCACTCCAGATAGGTATTCCCGCATTTCTCACCACATCTGTAAATGGCGCATCAACAGGGATTCCCGGACTGATGACCATGAGCTGTGATGATGAGAGGGCATCCTCTCCAAGCTCACCGAGTTCTATCTGAACAAGCTCTGAATCGCCTGTCTTCTCCTTTATCGCCTCTATATCTCTGTCCTTGTTCTCATCGAACAGATAAACCTTTACTCCATGATTTACCAGAAGCTTGGTTGCACTGATTCCACTCTTTCCTGTTCCTGCTACTATCGCTGTATTGATCTCCATATCATTTCACCATGGTGCACCACTGCACCATTTTCTCCTTTCTACATTACAGAGCCAGTAAACCTACCACACAGAGGACTGCAGTCACTATAGAAAATATAGCAACGACCTTTGACTCAGGCCATCCCCCGAGCTCAAAATGATGATGTATAGGTGCCATTCTGAACACTCTCTTGCCTGTAAGCTTGAATGAAACAACCTGTATTATAACTGATAATACTTCAATGAAGTATATGAAAGCTATTATAACTATGAATATAGGCATCTTGAGCATATACGCTGTTGATGCAACAAATCCACCGAGTGCCAGAGAACCTGTGTCTCCCATGAATACCTTTGCAGGGTACACATTGTACACAAGGAAGCCAAGAAGACATCCAACCGCTGCGCAGGCAACCGGAGCAACACCTGAGTCTGTTCCCACTGCTACAACCGCAAAGAATGTGGCTATGAGAACCGTGACTGATGACGCAAGTCCGTCAAGTCCATCTGTGAAGTTCGCACCATTAACTGTTCCAAGCACGATGAAGAACAACAGTATCACATAGAGTGTGCTGTTGAGCTGAACCGTCTTGCCAAGGAATGGTATTATAAGCTCATTGTTGATATCTGAATACTTCTCTACATAATATGCAAATACTCCCGTAACGACAATCTGTCCGAGCATCTTCTGCCATGCGTGAAGTCCCATTGATCTCTTCATAACAACTTTGATGTAATCATCGATAAATCCGATAAGTCCAAATCCAAGTGTCACAAAAAGCACCGGAAGGACATCCGGATATTTCTTCATATAGATAAGCGTCGTGATCGTAAGTGACAGAAGGATTATAAGTCCACCCATGGTTGGTGTTCCGGCCTTCTTCAAATGTGCCTGTGGTCCGTCATCCCTGACAAACTGACCGAACTTGAGCTTCTTCAGGAACGGTATAACTATAGGGCACAGCACCACGCTGATACAGAATGCTATCACTACCGGTAAAACAATCTTTAAATCTAAATTCATTTTGTACTCCTTACCTGCCCGCACACCGCGGACTATGTATTTCTTAAACTGTTTTCAGACTGAGATAAATTTAATACTCATTTGTGGCTTTGTCAATTCCCAAATAGGGAAGAATATTCAAAAAAATATCTCTCACAACAGGGGCCGCTATGGTTCCTCCATAATATGTGCCCTCGGGCTCATCTATTAGCACGACCGTCAGGACTTGAGGATCATCCGCCGGCGCAAATCCTATAAAAGAAGATATGTATCTGCCTGTTCCTCTGGGAAGTTTCTCACTCGTGGCGGTCTTTCCGCCTATCCTGCAGCCCTCTATGGCACACTTTGATCCGCCGCCCTCGGCAACGACTGCCTCAAGCATCTCCCGCATCTTCTGTGATGTCTCCTCATCTATAACCTGTCTCTGCTCGTCAAATTCAATGGCTGTAATAGTTTCTTTACTGCTGTCTATTATCCTTTTTCCCAAATGTGGAGTTACCGTATGCCCTCCATTCACAACCGTGCACACTGCAGATATGAACTGTATCGGAGTCACCTGGAATGACTGTCCAAACGACATGGTGGCAAGCTCTACCGGCCCGACATTTTCCTTCTTATGCATGATGGAGTTTGCCTCTCCGGGAAGGTCTATTCCGCTCTGACTGAACAATCCCAGCTTGTGATAATACTCGTACATGCCATCCACACCTGTTCTCTCTCCTATCTCCATAAACGCCGGATTGCAGGAATTCATGAGCGCCTCCTTAAGGCTCTGGCTTCCATGGCCCGTGGTCTTGCTACACCTTATCCTTCTGTCCTCAACTATCTTATATCCCGGGCAGAAAAAGTTTGAGCTGCTGTCGACCGCTCCCTTCTCGAGTGCTGCCGTCAGTGTTATTATCTTGGCGGTTGATCCCGGCTCATATGTGTCGCTTATCAGATAATTTCTCCACATATTGTTCAGCTCATCCATATTGCCGGCTGTAGGCAGCAACATGGATGTCCCGGATGCGCTGTTATTCCTCTCTGCATCTTCCTCTGTGTCTGTCTCTCCATCGTTCTCTGGCTTAACCAGTTTGAACGGTTCGTTCAGGTTGTATTCCGGCACATCCACCATGGCATATATCTCGCCATTTTGGGGATTGATCGTTATTGCACACACCCTGTTTGCTTTTTTCTCGATCAGTACTTTCTCTGCAGCCTGTGTCACATATCTCTGTATATTGAGATCCAGTGTTGTCACGAGATCATTTCCGGGAATGGGCTCTGTCCTGGTTTCTGAATATTCCGCAAGCTCTATTCCCCTTGCATCCGTGACCGCATTTATGCTTCCATTTGTCCCTGTGAGCACACTGTCATATGTCACCTCAAGGCCCAGTATTCCCTGATTATCAGCACCGGTGAAGCCTATAACCTTCGATGCAAGGGTATCATATGGATAGCTGCGCTTGTAATCCTCGTCCACCTTGATCCCCGGAACAGCAGCCGCCTTGATCTTTTTTCCGGTCTCCTTGTCTACATTTGACGCTATGAGCTCCCTTGAGGATACCTTCTCCACCTTCTTCCTGATGTCTGCCGGATCCTTATCCAGATATCTTGTAAGAAGCTCTGTGACCTCCGCCTCATCCTCTATCTGGCTGTGTATCACGGATATTGAACACACCGCCTTGTTGTCCGCTATGATATTGCCATTTCTGTCGTATATCCTTCCCCTGGGAGCTTTTATGCTTCTCTCCCTCTCATGCAGGGAATCTGCTTTCTCACTATAGTATTCTCCCCTGTAGAGCATTATGTATGCAAGACGGCCAACTATAACTCCCAGCGCTAGGGCCGCCATAACGAACACAAACTTTATCCTCCGCCTGTTATAACTGTATACCTTCAACTCTTGATCCCGGACTTTTTTATTATCATATTAGCCGGATGCCTCATGTATTCGCCTATTCGTGTACAAATCTATCTCTGCATTAAAAAAGCACCGGAGGTGTATCTGCACCTTCGATGCTTTGGTTTACTGTGTAAATTATCATTCGCCGGAATAGTCCTCGTCACCGCTCCACGTATCCGTGTCATCGCCTGTTCCGCTGTCATCCTCCCATGTATCGTCTGCCGTATCGTCATACGACGTGTCATCCGCCGATGTGTCGTCGGTCGATGTATCATCCGCTGATGTATCTTCCGCTGATGTGTCCTCAGCAGCCGCATCCTCTGTTGCCGCCTCTGTATCTGCAGTCTCTGTATCCGTGTCAAATGCTGATGATAGCGGTTCCTCCGTTCCGTCATAAGCCACATCATCTCCGTTTGTTGAGTATACATTCAGGTATGGAAGGAGATCCTGCATAACCTGATTGAACAGCTTTGCTCCTGCTCCTGATCCTGACTGATCCTCAACATGAGGCTCATCAACTACAACGTAAAGCATGATCTGAGGATTCTCAACAGGGGTGAATCCTATGAATGACAGTACGTATTTTCCATTTCCTCGAGGAAGCTTCTCGGCTGTACCTGTCTTACCACCGATGGTGTAGCCCTCTATTCCAGCCGCATATCCTGTACCTTCCTCAACAACCGCCTGGAGGTATGTCTTCATGTAATCCGACACTTCCTTGGATATGGTCTTTCTGACAAGCACCGGATCCATATTCTCAACCACATTTCCGTCTGAATCCAGAAGTCTCTTGACAACATGTGGCACATAATAATTTCCGCCGTTTATTACAGAACAGAATCCCGCTGCCATCTGGATCATGGATGTTGTAACACCCTGTCCAAATGAAGATGTCGCAAGCTCTGTAGGATTAAGATTCTCCACATCGTACTTAATACCTGTCGTCTCACCTTCGAGATCTATTCCTGTCTTGGAACCAATGTTAAATATCATCTGATATTTGTCAAATGTCTCTGGTCCCTCCTTGTCCGCTATCTGCATCAATGCATCATTACATGAAACAGCCAGAGCTCTCTTGACGTCAACCATTCCGTGTCCTGCTCTGTAACTACAGTAAATAGGGCTCTCTCCCTCGACTACGACCTGTGAACCATCACAGAGGAATTCATCTCCGTCTGAGATCACTCCATCCTCCATGGCTCCCGCTATGGTAAATGCCTTGTATGTTGAACCCGGCTCAAACACATCACTTATACAGTAATTCTGCCATACATAGTTGAGTGCCTCATATAACTGGTCTGATGTAAATCCATCTATCGTGCTATGGAACTCTTCATCCGACATCTTTGAGAAATCGTATTCCACTTCCTCAGTCTTTACATTCTTCTTCTGTTCGGTGGTCGCTTCTGTGGATGATTCTGTGGTAGTGCCATCCTCACTGCTCTCCGTTGTTGCTGTTGTATTTTTCTTTGCACTCTCAACGCTTATCAGGCTGTCCGCATTCTCATCTGCACCCTCGATCTCAACCTCCTGGGTGACGGTGACTGTCATGTTCCTGAGCGCCTGTGTGTTCATCGGGTCATTTGGATCGTAGGTACGTGAGCTTGCCATTCCAAGTATCTCGCCATTGTTTGGATCCATTGCTATGATACCTATCTGCTTAGCACCTGTATTCTGCATATACTCAGTGATGTTGTCCTCTATGATCTTCTGTATATTCATATCTATGGTAGATACTACTGTCTCACCATTCTGGGCTGCCACAGTCTCCGAGTCAACGCCGCCTGAGCCCGACATATATCTGTAAGTCTTGCCATCCACACCGTTTAAGTAGTCATTATAATAGCCCTCAATACCACCCTGTCCAACATTTCCGCTGGCGGTGTATCCGAGCAGGTGACACGCCAGAGATCCATTTGGGTAATTTCTCTTATACACCGTCTCGAATCTCACTCCTATGACATCTGCGCCCTCATCGGTCTTACAGTAATCCTCAAATGCCTTAACCTTTGTATATGGAAGATCCTTGAGGACTACCTCATAATAAGAATCCTCATTTGCAATGTGCTTGTCAAAATCGTCTCCTGACACATCGAAATACTCCAACACCGCAGCTCTTGTTGCCGCCTTTCCCTTCTCCGTGATCAGAATATTCACAGGCTCAAGTATCAGGCTGTAGGTCTTCTCACTGTTTGCAAGGACATTTCCATTTCTGTCCAGTATCTCGCCTCTCTCATACGGAATATCCGTGGAATTGTAGTCCATCTGCAGAACCACAGCCTCCGAATACTCCTTTCCATTTGCCACGTTGATGTACACAACTCTTATGGTGAGTGCCACCAGAACTCCCACCACCAGCAAATATGCGATCTTGGTCTTTCTTCTCATTCCTTTTAAAAATAGCTTTGATCTCTTTGACATTTTATCTTTCCACCTTAAAAATTAAATATCCCTAAGACTACTTGGCCTTAGGGACATCCTTGTACTGTACTACGTAATCATCATTATTCTGTGAATAGTATAATGTTTGTCCCGGCTGTGAGTATACCATGCCGAGCTTAGTAGTTGCAATATTATATATCTCATCCAGATCTGTCATGGAATCAAGTCCTGCGCTGTAGCTTGCATTCTCGTCAAGCTGTGTTGCCACCTGGCTCTTCAGCGTTGCCACTGACTCCTTCTGTGACTTGACATCTGATGTAAGTTTCAGAAGATAACAGCACAGCGCCACCGCAACGATTATCGCAGCAACCATGCCCGCCGTATATCTTATTTGTGCATTTGTAACTGCCTTTCTCTGTGCCTTTCTGGCTGCAAGCTCTCGTCTCTCTCTGTCAGTCAGATGAGATGATCCCTGTTTCTTTCTTCGCGCCGGCTGTGGAGCTCTCTCAGGTCTCACTGAAGGCTGTGGTCTTCTCGCCGGAGCGGCTGAGCCTCTGACTACAGCTTCGCGGGATCTGTTACGTCCAGCCCGGTCATCATAATTCAGTTGTCTTGCAGAACTACCCTCTGTGTAGTATCTTCTATCTGCCATCTATATCGCCTCTTTCATTTATATCTGTCAAATTGCCTCAAACACTCTGAGCTTTGAGCTCTTTGATCTGGAATTCTCCTCAAGCTCCCTTTCTCCCGGTATGATCGGTTTTCTCGTTATCACCTTGCCGAGAGGCTTTCTTCCGCATGTGCACACCGGAAAGTTTGGTGGACAAATGCATGGATTTTCATTTTTCCTGAATGCTAGCTTCACTATCCGGTCCTCAAGGGAATGGAATGTGATGATACACAATCTTCCTCCCGGATTCAGGCTTGCTATCATGCCGTCTATTGAATCCCTGAGCACATCAAGCTCTCTGTTAAGCTCTATCCTGATCGCCTGAAATGTCTGCTTGGACGGATGTCCCTGTCCATTCCTTGCCTTTGCCGGTATGGAGCCACGGATTATATCGTTGAGCTCTTCGGTGGTCTCTATCACCTTGTTCTCACGGTACTTGCAAATGTGGTATGCAATACTCTTTGCATATCTCTCTTCTCCGTAATCCTTAAGTATACGGAACAGCTCAGCCTCGGAATAATCATTGACTATATCCTTTGCAGTCTTTGGCTGCCTGTTGTCCATCCTCATATCCAGTGGAGCATCAACCCGATATGTGAATCCTCTATCCGCATTATCGAGTTGATATGAAGACACCCCCAGATCAAGGAGTATCCCGTCCACCTTCTGTATGTTCAGTTCATCCAATATTCTTCTGAAATTCTGGTAATTATCCCTGACTATGGTCACCTTATCCCCATACGGCTCAAGTCTCTTCGACGCTGCAGCTATGGCATCCTCATCCTGGTCGATACCTATAAGCCTGCCACCCTCGCCAAGCCTCTTCACAATCTGCTCTGAGTGTCCGGCTCCACCTAATGTGCCATCCACGTAGATGCCATCCGGCTTGATATTCAGGTTGTCGATGGTCTCCTCAAGCAAGACCGACTTGTGCGCAAATTCCATAATCAATTACCATTCTCTTCTAAAAACTAAAATCAAGTGCATCAAGCTCATCTGCAAGCTCGTCCATGCTGGCCTGATTATCACTCATGTTCTCAGGGCCATCCCACTCTTCCTTGCTCCAGATCTCCGCTTTCTCACCGTTACCGATGACATACACATCCTTGTCTATATGAGCATATTCTCTCTGCTTCGGAGATAGAAGTATTCTTCCCTGTGCATCCGGCTCACACTTGACCGCTCCGGCAAGGAAACCTCTCTTGAAGGCTCTGGCCGTTCTGTTGGTCATAGGAAGCTTGTTCAGCTTCTCAACGAACTCCTCCCACTCTGTCATTCCATATACATAGAGACAGCAGTCGATTCCTTTGGTTACCATGAATGACTCCCCGAGTTCCGAACGAAGTTTTAATGGCATGATCAGTCTTCCTTTTGCATCCAGCTTATGTTCATATTCACCTGATAAGCATCTGGACATCCCGATCTCCTCCTTTCGTATAACTCCGGTTCAATCACCACTTTCCACCACTTAGTTGCACAGTAATGCCACTTGTAACCACTATTCTATACTATAGCCCCCCAAATTGCAACCCTGTTATATGAAAAAAGTGTGTGCAAATACGCAAAAAAGCCTGTAGATCTAACAGTTTTCACTGTCAAACCTACAGGCTTTTTGTGGTGGGGACAAATCCCAGTTTTTTCCCATTTCGTGGGGGATATCTCCACCTTGTGGGTATTTATCTGTATTGTCTCCCTGTTATATTATTTTTATTGGCACTTTTTCTGCGCTGAAATGCTATTTTGTGGCATCTTTGTCATCTTTCTTTTTTTCTCCAGCGTCATCTGATCCACCACTGGTCTCCACTTCTGTACCGGCAGCGTCTGCTTCACCACTGGTCTCCACTTCTGTATCCGCAGGATCACATTCGCCACTAATCTTCACTTCTGTGCCAGCGGCGTCTCCCATCACTGCAGCAGGCCAGCCACGCTTGGCACATCTTACATAATTTATGACAAGCAGTACCACGGCAGTTACAAAGCATACAAGTGCAAGCGCCTGGGATACCTTGATCCCTGTATTGCCGATCATCAGGGAATCACTTCTGAGACCTTCGACGATAAATCTTCCGAGTCCGTATCCTCCCACATATATAAGAGCGAACTCTCCTTTGAATTTCTTGTGCTTTCTATATATAAATAAGAACACAAGCAGCATAAGATTCCATAAGGACTCATACAGGAATGTCGGATGGACCGTTATGCAATCCATGCCGTCTATATTCACCACATTATCCAGCATCTTCTGTGTGATGACACCGGTTCTCTCCAGATAGTCAAGATTGCCATCAGATCTGTAGTAATCAAGCGGAATCGCCATGGCCATCTTACTGTTCGTATATGCGCCAAATGCTTCTCTGTTGAAGAAGTTTCCAAATCTTCCAAGTATCTGTCCGATCAGTATTCCGAATGTGGCTGTATCCGCCATGAGTACAAAGCTGACTTTTCTCACCTTGCAGAATATTACCGCCGTGATGACTCCTGCAATGATTCCGCCGTATATGGCAAGTCCACCGCCTCTGATGTTCAGCATGGCTTTGATAGTAGCTCCCACATCGCCCTGCACTATATACTGGTCAAGTCTGAACAGGATATAGTAGAGTCTTGCTCCAAGTATGGCCGGGATGATAAGTATAAGTATGAAATCCAGATACATTTCAGGATTCTGTTTTGTTCTCTTTGCCTCGTTGGTGACAAGTACATATGCCAGCAGGAATCCTATCATGATGATGATCCCGTAAAACCTCACCTCAAAGCTTCCTATATTGATGTGGTCACCTATATTTCTGAGGGTTATCCCAAGGTTCGGAAAGAATATGCTTCTAAAATATTCTGATATCTGAGACATATTATTACATCCTCCTATATTCTATTGTGAAGCAGATGCAATCTGATCTTATCCGCACTACATCTGTGTCATCACAAAGATTATTTTATACATTAAACTTGAAGAGTATAACATCTCCATCCTCAACCACATATTCCTTGCCTTCCTGTCTTACAAGGCCCTTCTCCTTGGCAGCAAGCATGCTTCCGCAGTCCATGAGATCCTTGTAGCTGACAACCTCCGCCTTGATAAATCCTCTCTCAAAGTCTGAGTGAATCTTGCCAGCTGCTCCAGGTGCCTTCGTTCCCTTCTTGATGGTCCATGCCCTTGACTCTGTCTCTCCGGCTGTCAGATAACTGATAAGACCAAGAAGTGAGTAGCTTGCCTTGATAAGCTTGTCAAGACCAGACTCTTTTACTCCAAGATCCTCGAGAAACATCTTCTTCTCCTCATCATCAAGCTCTGCCAGCTCCTGTTCTATCTGTGCACATACTACAAATACCTCTGCATCGAAGTCCTTTGCGTATTCCTTTACCTTCTGCACGTTCTCATTTGAAGCGCCATCGTCCGCAATGTCTTCCTCGCCTACATTTGCGGCAAATATTACAGGCTTCCATGTGAGAAGGTTATATTCCTCTATCCACGCCTGCTCGTCCTCATCTGCAACCTCTATGGTCTTGGCAAGCTTGCCATCCTCAAGGTGAGCCTTGATCCTCTGCTGGAAGTCAAGCTCCTTCGCAAGCATCTTGTCATTTCTTGCACCTCTGATGGTCTTGGCGATCCTTCTGTCGAGCACTTCTATATCTGAGAAGATCAGCTCCAGATTGATGGTCTCTATATCTCTGATCGGGTCTACGGAACCATCAACGTGGATGACATTTGTATCCTCAAAGCATCTTACAACATGAACGATGGCATCAACCTCCCTGATATTTGCAAGGAACTGGTTTCCAAGTCCTTCACCCTTTGACGCACCCTTTACAAGGCCCGCTATATCTACAAATTCTATAACAGCAGGTGTTGTCTTGGCTGAGTTGTACATCTCTGTGAGCTTGTCCAGTCTCTCATCCGGCACTGCAACGATTCCTACGTTTGGATCTATTGTACAGAACGGATAGTTAGCTGATTCCGCGCCTGCCTTTGTAAGTGAATTGAAAAGTGTACTTTTTCCCACGTTTGGGAGTCCTACGATTCCTAATTTCATTTTTTCTATTTTCCTTTCTTAAAGCCTTGATTTTGCTTGATATTCTGACTTTGCCGATTATATGGTGTACCATTTAGTGTACCATCTGTTTTCAGGGCGCAAAAAGCCCCCAATAGCACGGTAATTGTACTACACCCGTGGCTTAATTTCAATGTTTATAATTATTATCGGAATCCCATAACTATTTTTTACCCAGTGCCTCCTTCAAAACTTGATATATCGCAGTTCCATCCTTTTTTCGTGGTAAAATAAAATCTATGATCTCCGTTGCACGATTCTCATACTGTGTTCCCAATATACTTTTTTCTATCGAAAAGTGAACAGATTGGCGCCGACGAAGCGCTGGTAGCTGCCATACAGAACTTGATGAAGAATACTAAGCAACCTTTTGAAAAAGTGTGTATTTCCATGGGAATAAGTAAGACTGATATGGCACGCTACAAAAAAATGATCTGACCTGCAGCCTTTGATCAAAACTACAACAGCCAGCCGGGTTTTACCCCCGGCTG
>ERZ834722.2988-NODE-2988-length-12207-cov-4.405777_pt1 | contig 12207 bp, 9 predicted proteins | sample MGYA00519576_ERZ834722 | MGnify/ENA primary metagenome ERZ834722 (study PRJEB31850, sample SAMEA3708759) | human gut metagenome | biome: human gut; feature: human-associated habitat; material: faeces | place: China | collected 2014 ...
ATTATAATATTATAATATTATAATGTTTTGTCATATCCGCGCGGGACGTCACGCAGCGGCGATGATCACAGTTCTTTGTTACAATTTGACAAATCACAGAGAGGAATAAAAGTATGCTGCTAATACGTAATGCAAATGTATACTCCCCTGCTCCGATGGGCAGGAAGGACGTCCTCATAGAAGGGGACAAGGTGATCAAAATTGCCGATAGGATTGCCGGAGATTACTCTGAATTGAACGTAAAGACAGTTGAGGCCGAGGGCAAGACATTGGTGCCGGGCTTTGTCGATCAGCACGTTCATGTCATCGGAGCTGGCGGCGAGGCGGGCTTTGCTACACGGACTCCGGAAATGCAGATAAGCAATATAGTAAAGCATGGCATAACCACGATAGTCGCACTTCACGGAACTGACGGCACGGCGCGTAATATTGAAGCACTATATGCAAAGACCTGCGCTCTTGAGGAGGAGGGAATAACGGCCAGAATGTTGACCGGCTCCTTTGAAATGCCCTCTGCCACGCTTACCGGCTCTGTTCGTCGGGATATGATATTTATAGATAAGGTCATAGGAGCAAAGACCGCAATATCCGACAGAAGATCCTCCCAGCCCACAAAAGCTATGGTGGAGCAGCTTGCGGCTCAGGCTTACACAGGCGGGCTTGCAGGCGGGAAAAGAGGTTACACACATATTCACCTGGGAGTTGGCGCCCGCAAATTGAGCATGCTCAAGGATATAATAAGGGAGACGGAGATTCCGCCCTATCTGCTCGTTCCTACTCACATAAACAGGGATAAGGCTCTGTTTGAGGACGCCATAGAGTTTGCAAAAATGGGCGGCACGATAGATATAACGACCGGAATAGGGCCTGAATATGGGCTGCCCGATTCGGTAAAGCCCAGCGAAGCGGTAAGGCGCTGCCTGGAGGCAGGCGTAGATATAGAGCGTATTACCATGAGCTCGGATGCAAACGGCAGCATGGCCGTATACGATGAAGACGGAACATTCAAGGGATTGTTTGTAACAACGGTAGAATCGATGTTTTCAGAATTCAGGGACATCGTACTCAAGGAGAATCTGCCCCTCGAAACGGCAATAAGAGTGGTTTCCACCAACGCGGCAAAGTCGATAGGTATGTACCCAAGAAAGGGAGGCATACAGGAGGGACAGGATGCTGATCTAATACTGCTCGGAAAGGATCTGGAAATAGACTCCGTATACGCCAAGGGTGTGCTTGCCGCCAAAAACGGCGTTTCTCTTTTGCATAATGCGTTTGAGCATTCAACTATGATGTAACATATTTTGAAAGGAGAAAACAATGGATAGCAATAGCAAGAAAAGGCCTTTTGCGCAGCTTCTGATGAAGGAGCCGCCGCACACTTACCTGCTTATTTTTGTAATACTCATTATATGCGCGGTTTTGACCTACATAGTTCCTGCGGGGCAGTTTGAAACGGCCGTGAATGAATCCGGACGCGCAATACTGATACCCGGGACATATCAAAGGGTAGAGCAGAGCCCCGTGAATCTCTATCAATTTTTTAACGCTATACCCAGCGGCCTGGTTTCAATGGCTTCGCTGATATTCTTTGTAATGATAGCCGGCGGATCGTTCGCTGTCATCAACGAGACAAAAACCATAGACATATTGACCAATAAACTGGTAATATCCTTGGCGGGCAAGGAAAAGTTGGTAATCTTCGTTGTAATGCTGATGTTTTCCGTACTGGGGGGATTAATAGGATTCGACGCGGAGTGTGTGATTTTCGTTCCTATATGTATCGCCCTTGCGCGCAGAATGCATTATGATAGCATCACAGGCGTAGCTATGGTAATGTGCGGCGCTTTTGTCGGCAGCTCTGTCGGCACATTCAATCCCTATGCCACCGCTGTTGCTCAGGGGATCGTCGGACTGCCGATATTCTCGGGCGCCTGGTACAGAATAATCATGCATATCGTAATACTGATAGCGGCTGCACTTTATGTTATCAGGTACGCCGAAGGCGTAAAGAAGGATCCGAGCAAGAGTTGCTGCTATTCTCTTGAAAAGACGCTGCCCGCGCCGGAAAGCGACAGCGTCCAGTCTTCAATACCGTCTAAATTTAGCACGCGGAATATATTGGTGCTGATAGTGATGATTGCGGGCTTTGGCGTAATAATATACGGTGCGCTTAAGATGGACTGGTTTGCCGGACAAATGGCTCCGATATTCTTGGCGATGGGTATTATAGCCGGCATCGTTGGAGGGATAAAAGGTAACGATATATGTAAGGTATATATCAGCGGATGCAAATCCATGATGTTTGCCTGTCTTGTGATCGGTATGGGACGCGGCATACTGATAGTAATGGAGCAGGGTATGATATTCCACACGATACTCAACGCCCTCGCAAAGGTACTGTCCATGATGCCTCCCTCTTGTATAGCGGTAGGTATGTTTTTAATGAATATCGTGATCAATCTATTTGTGCCTTCCGGCAGCGGCCTTGCGGCTCTCGTAATGCCGCTGATGGGACCTCTTGCCCAAATGACCGGCATTACCGCACAGACTGCGGTCGTGGCGTTCCAGTGTGCCGCGGGCTTTTCGGACTGCGTCATTCCTACCAGCTCCACGACCAATGCCTGCATAGGCGCCGGTGGAATCAGCTTTGTCCAGTGGTTTAGGTTTGCGATAAAACTGGCTCTTATCGAATGGGGACTGAGTATAGTATTTATCGTTATAGCAACGTTGATACATCTCGCGTGATCGACACTGCAAAAATGGGAAATCCTGCAAACATGACAATAAATAATGATTTCCCTGCGTAAATGAGAATACTTTGTTGAAAAAATCCAGCTTCGGCTGGATTTTTTATATAACCATGGTAAAAGCAGAGGTTTTATTTATATTATATTCTACAAGCGCCTTCAGACCATAAGGAATGGGATGAGTGGCATAAGCATGTATATACGGTGCTATTCTTCTCAATACGAAAATGCATGATTGAAATTGCGATAAGTATGAGTTATAATCCTCTCAGGGCTACCGATTCGAGGCTGCATCTGACATCGGCCCGGCCGTTGTAAAATACGGTAGCAGCATAGTATCTCTGTTAAATTAACCTAACCATAGTAAGAAAAGTGGCTTGCTTCATAGCAGCTTTGTTGACAAAAGTTTAAACATTAACACGGCAGAAATCGGCGTTTACGGCAGAAGCAGTATGGTCGCCGCCCCATTTCCCTTTGACGAGGTAATAAAAAACCACTTGAGATCAATCGCGGTGTCAACAGTCTATTAGAACTTCTGCCCAAGTAATATGATTTTCGATCCAGAATAAATTCTGCCTTTCGAGGTGCATTCGTTTAATACCAAAGCGAAGCGCCTTTATTTGCACAAGCGGAGATATCGGCGGGGGGCGCAAGGTCGCCTGCACCCGCTGCAACGGCTAAAAAAGGATATTACCGGCCCGGCCGGTGATATAAATTGCAGTAATACCCTTACCCTTATGGCGACAATGTAGCATGTAGCACAACAATACAGCAATTACAAAGGAGACTTATATATTTAGAAACAATTCTCAAGCCCGCAAGTGGACGCTGACTATCAACAACCCCTTGGAGGCAGGCCTCGACCATGATTCCATCCGGGATATCCTGCTACGTTTTTCACCGTCCTACTATTGCATGGCAGACGCGATAGCAACGACCGGCACACATCACACGCACATTTTCATGTTTTCGCCCTCGCCTGTCCGTTTTTCAACGATCAAGGCGCGCTTTCCCACTGCACATATCGAAAAGGCCTACGGCAGCGCAAGGACAAACCGCGACTATATCACCAAAAGCGGAAAATGGGCCGATACCGCCGAGGCGGAAACATCCGTTATCGGAGCCTTTGAGGAATGGGGCAATCTTCCCGCCGAAAAGGAGGAGGAATCGCCGGAAATGTTTGCGCTTATACAAGAGCTTCGGGAAGGTAAAACCATTATGGAGATCGTCAACGACAATCCCAAGCTTGCTTTCAGAATCCGAGACATCGAGATTCTTCGTCAAACCATTTTGGAGGAGAAATACAGCGCCGAAAACCGCAAGCTGGAGGTGACCTATCTTTACGGCGCGAGCGGAACCGGCAAGACATGGGGTATTTTTGCAAAGCATGACCCCAGAAGCATCTGCCGTATTACGGACTACGGCGGAAAAAACGGCGTTCGCTTTGACGCTTATCATTTTCAGGATGTACTGGTTTTGGAGGAATTCCATTCTCAAATCCCCATCAGCGCCATGCTGAACTACCTTGATATTTACCCGCTGACGCTTCCGGCGCGGTACACCGACAGGGTAGCCTGCTATACAACAGTCTACATCACAAGCAATATCCCTTTGTCCGAGCAGTATATGGATATCCAGAGGTATCAGCTGGAGACGTGGCGGGCCTTTCGCCGCCGTGTGCAGAATATCATCGAGTATCTGCCGGACGGCTCTACCATCCGGCACAAGGAAGGCGGCGTAGCGCTGTGAACAGGAACGAAAGGCTTCAAATGCGGAAAAGGGACGCGCTCAATGGTTTGCTGCAAAGGCTGAATGGTACGCCTGATTTAACAATTAAGCTGGTATTGGCTGCGCTGTACCTTGCTATCGCTGTCTATCTTTGGGCACAGCAGGCATCGGTTGAAATCCCCGCGCTGAAGCACCTTATGCGGTATGCTTTGACTGTTTATCTGCTGTTTGGCGGCGCGGCGCTGCTGCTCTATCCAATAGGGCGGCGGATGGCAAGGGACAGGCTTCAATGCATCGGCCTCGTGAACCACGCCGGTATATCGCCGGATCTGCTCCGCAAGTGCCGCGACAGCGAGAATCCCCGCGTTACGGTTTGGGAGTTTAATAACTGGAGCATTCCGCTCGAGGATTGGGAGAAAAAGCGTCCCGCCATTGAGACGGCGCTGGGGATAACCATCGTTAAGCTGGCATACGCCAAGGGCAAGAGCCGCGTGCTGCTGTATGCCGTTCCTGCCGGAGAGGATTTGCCGAAGGTACTGCGTTGGGATGTCAGCTGCCTTTCCCACAAAAGCTTTGTGCTGGTGCTGGGCGAGGGGTATGCCGGGCCCGTGACGGTCAACCTTGCACACGTTCCCCATATTCTTTTGGGCGGCTCAACAGGCAGCGGAAAAAGCGTTTTGCTCAAGCTGCTGCTGATGCAGTGCATTAAAAAGCGCGCAAAGGTATTTATTGCGGATTTCAAGGGCGGCGTGGATTTCCCTAAGGTATGGCATGAAAAATGCCGGATGTGCTTCACAGAGGAATCTCTGCTCGATACCCTCGACCGGCTTGTTTTGGCACTGGAAGACCGCAAGAGCGGGTTTGCGGCTCTGGGCTGCCCGAATATCGACAGCTACAATAAAATCAGGCGGCCTCTGCCGAGGCTTATATTCGCCTGCGATGAGGCGGCGGAGATGCTGGACAAGACCGGGGCCGACTCCGAGCGCAAGAAGCTGCTATCACAGATAGAAAGCAGGTTATCCACCATTGCGCGGCAGGGAAGGGCGTTTGGCATTCACCTCATACTCGCAACGCAGCGGCCAGATGCTGCCGTTATCCCGGGGCAGATCAAGAACAACATGGATTTCCGGGTATGCGGCAGGGCGGACAGCGTGCTTTCTCAAATCATCCTGGACAACACCAGCGCCGCCGAACAGATACCCAAGGACGCGCGGGGCCGCTTTATTACCGGTGATGGCACGGTATTTCAGGGGTATTTGTTCGATGAGAGCGTCATATAAACAGGAGGTGCATTGCATGGCTCACGACACCGATTTGACGCAGGGGCGCATCGCTGTCCCGGCCTGGGAGCGGTACACCCTCTCCGTAGAAGAAGCCGCCGTATATTTCAGGATCGGAGAGAACAAGCTCCGCAGGATAATCAGCGAAAACAAGGACGCGGATTTCATCCTCTGGAACGGCAACCGCCCTCAAATCAAGCGCAAGAAGTTTGAACAGCTTATAGACCATTCGAGCTTGGTGTGAAGATAAAACCTTGAAATAGAAATCCGCTTGTGGTAAGCTGTTCACAGCCTACAAGCGGATTCTTTTCGTATGAAAGGAGCCGTAATGACAGAAAAGCGAGATAAAAAAGGCAGAATATTAAGGCAGGGTGAGCGTCAGCGCCAGGACGGAAGGTATGAGTACCGCTATAAGGACGCATACGGAGAAACAAGGAGCGTCTACAGTTGGCGATTGGCAGAGAGCGACAGCACCCCTAAAGGCAAGAAAAACGAAAGGCCCTTGCGGGAGATGGAAAAGGACATTATCCGAGACTTGGAGGATAATGTAAACAGCTACACGGCGCGCAGGACAACGCTGAATAGCTTTTATGATGCCTACATCGAAACCAAGTACGAACTCAAACAGTCAACACGGACAAACTACAAGTATATGTACGGAAAGTATATCCGCGATGAGATAGGCATGAAAAATGTCGCTGAAATCAAGTACAGCGACATAAAGAAGTTTTACGTCCATCTTATCAGGGATATTGGGTTCAAGCCGAACAGCATGGAGATCATCCACACGATACTTCATCCGGTGTTCAATGTAGCTGTCCGTGACGGATTCATCAGGAGCAATCCTACGGATGGGGTTATGGCGGAAATAAAAAAGAGCCATAATTGGGAAAAGCCAAAGCGGCATGCCCTGACAGAGCCGCAGCAGGAACGGTTCATAGAATTTATCTCGGGATCATCGACCTATTGCCGCTGGAAACCGCTGTTTACGGTGCTGCTTGGCACAGGCGCGAGGATCGGCGAGGTTCTTGGACTTCGGTGGGAGGACTGCGATTTTAAGCAGAATATCATCGACATCAACCACAATCTGATATATCGCCAGCAGGACAGCGGAAAGATGGAACTGCATATCACTACGCCAAAGACAAAGGCCGGCACGCGCATCGTTCCTATGTTTGCGGATGTTCGGGCCGCACTGCTTCAGGTAAGGCAAAGGCAGGCAGAAAACGGGGTTAATCAATGCGTGGTTGATGGATATTCAAACTTTGTGTTCCAAAACCGCTATGACGAAATGCTGACGCCCCATGCAGTCAACAGAGTAATCGATAGGATCATACGAGACTGCAATCTTGAGGAAACAGAGCAAGCGAAGCAGGAACAAAGAGAGCCCGTGCTGCTGCCGCATTTCAGTGTCCACAATCTGCGGCATACATTCTGCACACGGCTTTGCGAGAATGAGCCGAACCTGAAAATCATTCAGGAAATCATGGGGCATCGAAACATCGAGACTACGATGGATGTTTACAACGAAGCGACCAAGGAACGAAAAGTGGCGAGCTTTGCCAGCCTTGAAGGTAAAATCAGGATCAGCTGACGCCGCCGGATTTACCCATTATTTTACCCATTTTGGGTAAAAAGTTATGGAAAGATATGACCAGTTACGTGGGAGCAGCTATGAAAAAAGCCCAGAAAAGCAGGGATATAAGAGTTTGCGAGGCATACGCTTCTCTAAGGCGGTAATCCCCACGATGAAGCCTACCCTCTGACCAGCGAAAAAGTTCGTAAATTGTAATAAATAAACTAAGATCCTCGAGTCGATTGACACGGGGGTCTTTTAGCTTTAATCTTGTAGGGCTGAATAAAGAATCAAATGCAAGGTAATACTTGTATATCGATAAAGCAAAAAGCGGAGGGTAAAAATGAAGAGAACGAAGAGAATATGGGCACTCATACTCGCTCTTTTGGCGACGCTCTGCCTGCTGCCCGGTGCAGCAATGGCGGAAGGGGAATACTGTTATTGGCATAAGGACAGCGAAAAGTGCCCGGGCTATTACACCTATTATCAGCGGAGTATACATAGAAGTCTCGATATGAGCCCGGCTTTCGATGCAGGTGGAGGGAATATACTTCCCGCAGTATATCTTTTGTACGAAGGAGAAAGCAAAGATAATCCTACTAAAGTATATTGCTGTGACGCTGCGACCAGCGTTTTGCCCCAAAATGCGGACAGGATCCAATATAGACGCCTTACTCTGGAAAACGCTGGCTATTATTCGGCTGAAAACGCAGAGAAAATACGCGCCATTACAAAAACTTCCTATCCTTTCGTAACGAAGGACGAAATGGTAAAGACGCTCGCGGAGCATGGTGTAGAAGCGGCCGATATCACAGAGGACGAGCTTCTTACAGCCGTACAGAACGCTATATGGTATTTTGCAAATAGAAAAGATAACGTCATTAAAGAATACTATTCCGGTACGCTGTATCATTCGTGGAACAAAGAAGATACCAAGTATTATGATGCGGAGAGCAATAAATACAGCAGATACTCAACATTGCAGTCGATCGATACTGTAAAAACAAATATCACTAACGTCTACAACTACCTCATAAACATTGCTCCCGAGTCCGCCTCCCCTGGCGGCATAGTCCTCAACGGCGTGACAGCTACTCCGCTGAGCACCGGAACGAGCGGCACTGCGGACGTACTGTTGAAGTTTAAGCTGGAAAACGACAGGCACGGCGGCATAACGCTTAACGAAAAGGACGACCTTACCCTCGCGGCAAACGGCAAGACCTTCCCCAGCAGGGAATGGAGGGACGAGGGAAACGGCGAATACTCGGTGACGCTCAACGGAGTGACCGCCGGCGCGGAGATACCCCTGACGGTATCAGGAATGCAGTATCTTGAGAAGGACGCGTATTTCTATGAGCCCGTGAACGGCAGGCGCGCCGCTCAGTGCTTCGTGGGCGTTGCGGAGGGCATGACGCCGGTATTTGCCAGGGGCAGCTTTAGGATAGATGAAAAAACGGAGCGGCTGGCGTATCTCAGTGTGAAAAAGACCAGCAATATACCGGGCACATATAAATTCAACGTGTATAAGGCGGAAAACGACACGAAGGAGCTTATAAATACAGTAGAAATAACAACTGCTGAAGCTAATACCTGTGTTGCGTCTGAGAAAATACTCCTTCCCGCCGGTACTTATATAGTTGAGGAAGAAGACGCCATAAAGGCAGGATATACGCTTATCGTAACGGTGGACGGCAAAGAACATACTGTTAACAGCGAGAAGGTGGAAAATCCCTCGGTGAAGGTGACGCTGCAAGGAAACGGCGACGCAGAGGTAACGGTCAATTTCGCCAACTGTTACGAAGAAATACCCTCATCCTTTGGCTTCAAAAAGACGGACGAGCACGACGCGGGGGTAAAGGGCGCGGTATTTGCACTCTTTAAGGATGAAGACTGCAAGGAGCCGACCGCATATAAACAGACCTCGGACTCCAACGGTGACGTGAAGTTCCCGCTGATACCCGTAGGCATCTATTATATGAAGGAGACTGCTGCTCCCTACGGCTATTATCTCAATAAGGAGGTATTCAAGATAGAGGTGCTGGTGCAGGAGGCCAGCGGTACCGACAACGTTGCCATATACCGCAAGGACGCACAGGACCAGTGGGTAAAGGTAGAGGGCAGCCTGGAGGTGGAGAACAGCCATAAGCCGGAGGATCATTACACCCCCGAGGAACCGGTTCCCGCAATAGTGGTCATGCCCAAGACAGGCGACGGCAGCGTGCTGCTGAGCGCCGCAGGGCTGCTGCTGGCGGCTGCCGCAGTGTGCGGGCTGAAGCGCAGGATACGAGGCTGATGGGCAAAAACGGGGGAGACCTTCGGGTCTCCTTTTTTTGTATTTGACAGGAGTATGACTTAGCTGTAACATATAATAACAAAATAACGGGCGCATAACGGCTTAAAAATCGCCCCAACTATGAACATATTATGAAAATAACCCGGGGGCCTTTGCGCATATGTGCATTATGTGTTATTATTTTAGTACGTAACAAAAAACATGGGCCAATCTGGCCTTACAGGAGGATAAAAGCATAATGAAAAAACTCGTTGCCCTTGTGATGACCGCCCTCTGCCTTTTGGCCGTAGGCTGCTCCAAGCAGGAAGATGATCAGATAATAGATGTAGTAGTTCCCAGCACGCCGGAGGCGGTAGTAACGCCTGTCCCCACCCCCGAGACTCCCGCGGAAACCCCCGCGCCGGCATATACCTCCCCCTATACCGAGCAGATCGCAGCCCAGAAGGCCAAGAACGACGAGACCGTGGGCTGGATAAAGATACAGGGCACTAATATCGACTACCCCATAATGTACGACGCCACCGGCAAGCTGGGCTATTCCGGCAAGGACGCCGACGGCAAGAAGAGCACTTCGGGCGCAGTATATATGCACCATAACGTAGCCACTGCGGACTCCTACGGCATAGGGCAGAATCTGGTGCTAACCGCCCATAATTCCCGCGTGAGCAAGACCATGTTCCATCAGCTCCACCACATTCAGGAGGTAAACCTGGGCAAGACCGAGTGCGCCTACCGCAAGTGCAAGGAAGCGTTGGACCCCAACACCCTGCCCAACCTCAAGACCCCCGAGGGCCGCACCTGGGAGATAGCCCTTGACGGCATCGACGGGAAGTGGGAGGTATGGTCTTTCTATGAGGTAAACGATAAGGAGCCCGAAAAGACCCTCTATTATAATACCTGGTGGCCCGCCGACAATAAGAGCATAAAGTACACCTTTAAGACCCCCGACGCCGCCTTTGTGCAGGAGTGGATAGACACCCAGCTCAAGCGCAGCCAGATGGATCTCGGCGTTACCCCCAGCACTACCGATCAGTTCCTGACCATATACACCTGCGGCGATAACCACGACTCCGACACTGCAACGTCCCGCCTGTACTTCTTCCTCAGGCAGGTAGAGCCCGCCTCCACCAAGTTCGGCGGAACGGCGGCGGCCACGGAAACTACCCCTGCCGCATAAAGGGGACGAACTGCTGAATTTACGGGGGGTACGCAAAACCGGCGTTCCCCCTGTTTGCGAATTTATTGGTGAGAGGTAAAATTTACCCATGAAGCGAATTGCCGTATTAGCCGTTGCGCTGGCCGTGCTGCTATCTGTCGGCTGTCAACAGCAGCCTGTGGATAAGCCTCAGGCGGAGGCTACGGAGAGCCCTGAGGCTACTCCCGATCCTACTCCTGTAGTTACTCCTACGCCTGTCCCGGAGGAGACAGAGGAGCCGTATGTATTTCCCTATGAGTCAAGGCTGATAGAGGCAAAAGACAAAAATAACGACGTGGTAGGCTATATATGTATCCCGGGTACAAACATAGATTATCCTATACTATATGGCAGAGACTGGTGGTTCTATGCCGACCATGATATAAATATGGAGAAGAACGGCGTAGGGTCTGTGTATTCCCATTTCAACATGGCCTCCTATGAATTCTTTAATACGCAGCAGAATCTGGTTATAGCGGCGGCAAACGCACGCACCAGCCGCACCCTGTTCCATGAGCTGCACCATATACAGGAAGTGAACCTGGGCAAGACCCATTGCGCCTATAAGCAGTGCAACGCGGAGCTTGACCCCACCGTGCTGCCGGATTTCAGCAAGCCGGAGGGGCGCACATGGGATATCGCCATATGCGGCATAGAGGCACAGTGGGAGATATGGGCCATGTACGAGGCCGGCGGCGACAAGGGACAGGTGAATTATAATACCTGGTACCCCAAGAAAAACGAAAAGACCGGCATTATGGAATACGTGCCTGCGGACGAGGAAGATGTCCAGAAGTGGATAGATACCCAGCTGAAAAACAGCCAGTATGATTTTGGCGTAGAGGTGACAACGGAGGATCAGTTCCTTACCATATATACATCGGGCGACGAGCACGACCCCACGGATGACTCCGCACGGCTGTATTTTTTCCTGAAGCAGGTGAATCCACCTTCTGAGAGGTTCAGGAAGCAGAGCGGCAACGCGGGAGAGGCCGCTGAAACCCCGGTTCCGGAGGCAGAGACCACGACAGCGCCAACGGCATAAAACACAACTAAATATAATTATTCGAAATGCCATATGGGACGCGAGCCATCGCGTCCCTTTTATGATACATGAATATCAGATAAAATGTGGCGCAAAATCATATATTAAATGAACTGATATGAATTCAGAAGAAAAACGGAGCAATTTCTTAATTTAGATTGATAAACAGCAAAATGTTTGATTTAAAACTTAAATATAACGAAATCAAGCTGAAAATAGCGGAATTAGAAATTGTGTCGGGCGGTTTTTTTTGCTAAACTATAACACGTTCCGAGCAAAACCGGCACACGCACCTTGAAAACTATATAGTGCAAGAGACGAAGAAAACGCGATTTTTTTGAAG
>ERZ834722.2993-NODE-2993-length-12195-cov-18.705601_pt1 | contig 12195 bp, 10 predicted proteins | sample MGYA00519576_ERZ834722 | MGnify/ENA primary metagenome ERZ834722 (study PRJEB31850, sample SAMEA3708759) | human gut metagenome | biome: human gut; feature: human-associated habitat; material: faeces | place: China | collected 2014 ...
CCGTTCCTGCCTACCCGGCGGGACATTTTTTACCCTGATTGTCAACCCTGACGCGGGGAAGGCGTTGACATTCCGGTCGGCGGTGCGGTATACTGGCCTACAGTCGGGTTTATAAGGGGGCGGCAAAAATGGTCAAGCAGGAGGTGCTGGCGGCGCTGGATGCTGTGCGCGGGCGGTATATCTCCGGGCAGGAGCTGGCCGCTCAGCTCGGCGTGAGCCGCACCGCCGTATGGAAGGCCGTGGCTGCCCTGCGCCGGGACGGTATCCCGATCAAGGCCGTCACGAACCGCGGCTATACGCTGGCGCAGAGTGTCGATGTTCTGAATGCTGCCGCCGTGGCCGCTCAGCTGGATGAGGCCACGGTGAAAGCCCTGCAAATCGAGGTCGTGGACCGTCTGCCCGGCACCAACGCCGCCCTGCGCAGCCGGGCCGACGCCGGGGCACGGGAGGGGCTTGTGCTGATCGCACAGGCACAGTCGGCGGGCCGCGGGCGCGGCGGGCACAGCTTTTACTCCCCGCCCGGCGGGCTGTACATGAGCATCCTGCTGCGGCCCGAGATCGGCGCGCGGCAGGCAGTGGGCCTGACCGCCATGGCCGCTGTGGCCGCCGCCCGCGCGGCGGAAAGGCTGTGCGGCGTGCCGATCACGATCAAATGGGTCAACGACCTGTGGAAGAACGGAAAAAAGGTCTGCGGCATCCTGACCGAAGCGGGGACCGACCTCGAGAGCGGACAGCTGGAATGGCTGGTGGTGGGCATCGGGCTGAACCTTACCTCTACCGCCGCCGACTGGCCGGAGGAGCTGGCCCGCAGGGCCGGGAGCCTGTACCCCGGCGGGCCTGCCCCGGTGAGCCGGGCCGCACTGGCCGGGGCCATTGCCCGGGAGCTGCTGGCCCTCTGCCCGGCGTTTGACTGTCTGGATGAGTACCGCGCCCGGTGCTTTGTGCCCGGCCACTGGGTGACGGTGTGTGCCGAGACCGAGACCTACGCCGCAAAGGCCCTTGCCATCGACGAGGAAGGGCGGCTGGTCATTCAGCGGGAAAACGGCCGGCAGGAGGCTCTGCGCTGCGGCGAAGTGACCACACGGCCTGCACGGACCGAATAAGACGCAAAAAAGCACCCTTTCCCGCCCGGAAAGAGTGCTTTTTATGTTCTGCACTTATGTATCCAGATCCACGGCTTCCAGCACCGTGATGTCCTCTTTTTCAAAGGCGGTGCGGATCATCCCGGCAAGGCCGGGCATTTCGGCCTTGTTCTCGATGCACAGGGTGATGATGCCGTTCAGGCTGGAGGCTTCCACACCCATGGAGCCGCCATCCGGTGGGACCCAGACATTGAAGTCTTTGGTGTACTTCTGAAGCTCCTGCGTGGCCGGCAGCAGCGGATTGCCCAGATAGCTGAGCCAGAAATCCGCCGGGACACCGCTGATGTACTCACCCATCTGGAACACCCTCTGCTTGATGCGCAGGGGTGCTTTCTGCTGGTCTACCTTGTACACCCAGCTCATTTGCTGGACCATCTGGCGCAGCTTTGCCTCCGGCTGCAGGGTGCGGAGCACCTCGGCATCCATTTCCGGCACGATGTCCGCAAGGCGGGTGTCATCGTTCAGCTTCACACCGCTTTGGAAGGAGCACACGCAGTTGTAAAGGGCATCCGGCACGCCCGCTTCCCTGCGGGTATCTGCCGAGTAGGAATACTGGATTTCGTCTTTGCCCAGGTAGCTGCGCAGCGCAAGGCTCAGCAGACCGGCCAGCGCTGTAAAGGGCTTGACGCCGTTCTCCACTGCCCGATCCACAAGGCTCTGCTTGGTCAGCCGCACCCGGGTGCGGCGCATCCTGCCCTCCCATGTCTGCACCACATCCCTCTGCATCGTGCTCTCGGTGGCTGTGAGGGGTGGATATTTTTCCATCATGGCCTCGATGTCATAGGCCGGGCTGCACAGGATGGGCGTGTTTGCAAACGCCGTGCCATAGCGCAGGTTGCAGTACTGTTCCAGAATGCGGGTGAGGAAGGGCGACACCCCGTGGCCGTCCATGAGGAAATGGTACCAGTCAAAATAGACGGTGTCCCCCTCACAGCTCACGCTGAAAAGATAGCCGTTCGTTTCCTCCGGGATATCGCGCTGGGCACTGCCCTGATACACAAGACAGGGGTTCGGGTTCGGCTCCAGAAAAAAGCTCCGCTTTTCCTGCACCAGCTGTACCCGATAGTACGGTGCGGCCGAAAGCGCCGTCTCCAGTGCGCGCTGCAAAAGAGCGGGTTCTACCGCGTCCTGCAGCGCAAACTGGTACCGACACAGGATCTTCTCCCGACGGAAGAAGTACATCGTTCCCTGAAAGATGTACTCCGTCGAGCGCTGCGACTCATTCATGAACTGTTACCCCGCGTTTGCCGCCAGATAATCCACCAGATCCCCTATGGTCACAAAGTTGCGCAGCTCCTTTTCAGGGATGCGCAGGCCGAAGGTCTCCTCGAGGTCTGCCACAATGGTCAGGATCTCCATTGAGGACAGATCCAGATCGTCCATCAGGACGCTGTTCTCATTCACATCTTCGGGAGAGACCTCGGCAACATCCTCCAGGATGGCCAGGATCTGGGAAATGATCTCTGCTCGTTCCATAGAAATTTTCTTCCTTTCCGTGACGGATAATAGGCACAATCTCCTATGCCTTTCCATAATAATACCCTGATTCTCTCCTGTGCGCAAGGGTTCCGGCAACAAAGCTTTGTTTTTTGTCGGAACTCCTGTTTTCAGTCTGCCGGTCTGCCGGCCCATTTATGCATCCGGGCATTCGATCGCATCCGGATCACTGGCGCAGCAGCTTGCCTGCACCGTTGCGCGGCAGCGGCTCAGTGCTGAACTCCACTGCGCTCATACGCTTGTACAGCGGCAGGGTGCGGTTTGCCTCGGTGATAAAGTCCCGCACCTGCTGCTGTTTGTCCTCATTGCAATAGACCACCACGCCGATCTTCTTGCCCATCTCTTTTACAACACATTCCTTCACGGCTTCGCACTTGCCCACGATGCCTTCCAGCTCTTCGGGGCTGATGTTCTCGCCGCTGTCCAGAATGATGAGGTTCTTCTTGCGGCCGGTCAGGAAATAGTAGCCGTCCTCGTCCTTGCGGGCCAGATCGCCAGTGTGGAACCAGCCGTCCGCGTCAATGACCTCGGCGGTGGCCTCCGGGTCCTTGTAGTAGCCCAGCATGATGCTGTCGCCGCGCATGCACAGCTCGCCGTCCTCGGCGATCTTGTAGTCCAGATAATCGTTGCCCTGACCCACAGCGCCGATGTGCTTTGCGTCCTGTGCGTAGTTGATGATGCCGTCGCCGCAGGTCTCGGTGCTGCCGTAGGTCTGCACCACGAACATGCCGTGTTCCGCCATATCCAGCATCACCTGCGGGTCGAACATGGCAGAGGAGCAGATGGGCACCCACAGCTCACCCAGACGATCCTTGCGGCCGCGCATCACATCGTGGTGGAGCGAGTTCATAATGACCGGCACCACCGCCATGGCCTGACTGGGCATCCGCTTTACCTCTTTATAGAAGCTGCGGATGTCGCTGCTGACATTCAGCGCCCAGCCTGCGTGGGCCCAGGAGAACAGGCAGATGAAAGCACCCAGATGGAACATGGGCAGCACGGTGTACTGGCTCATGACGAGGTCCGGTTCGTGCTTATACTCCATCATGTGCTCACCGATCTGGGTGTGGGCACGCATCACCGAGAAGAAATTCTTCTCGCTCAGCATCACGCCCTTGCTGCGGCCCGTAGTGCCGGAGGTGAACATCAGGATCATCAGGGCTTCGTGGTCGATGCAGCGGGTCAGCTGCGCAGGCTCATAGCTGCGGAAGCCATCCATGGGGCGGAGAATATCGCCGTAGGCAGCCTTGAGCTGGTCGTTGAAGCCGTAGTCGTCGCCGTCGGTCAGGATGGCATCCGGCTCCACAAGGCCCAGCTCGTAGCTCAGCTCGTCCCAGCTCTTGCGCTGGTTCAGCAGCACCAGCACCGCACCGGCCGCCACCACGCCAAAGGTGTTCACGGCATACTCGTAGCTGTTCTTGGTGAGCAGGCAGATCTTTTTGCCCTTGATCTCCGGGATGGTGGACTGGAAGTAATTCACCGCCTTGCGGATATCCTGCACATAATCCTTATAGAGGATGGTGGTCACGGCATCGTTTGCGGTGTCGTAGAAGCGGAAGGCCACATGATCCTTGAAGCGGTCTTCCATGTTGATGGTGATAAGGTCGTAGACATTATCCAGCACTCTGATCTTACGCATTGTTCTATTTCCTCCTGTGTTCAGCGCAGCAGTTTTCCCATGGCGTTGCGGGGCAGCGGCTGTGCGCTGAACTCCGGCACCATGCGCTTGTACAGCGGCAGGCCGCGGTTGACCCCAGTGACGAACTCCTTCACAGTTTCCTGCTTTGCAGGGTCACAGTAGATGAGGGCACAGATCTTTTTGTCCTTTTCCTTCACGATGCACTCCTGAATATCCGCACAGGGCACCAGCAGCTTTTCCAGCTCCTCGGGGCTCACGTTCTCGCCGCTGTCCAGAATGATCACATTCTTCTTGCGGCCGGTCAGGTACATGTAGCCGTCCTCTTCCACCCGGGCAATGTCGCCAGTGTGGAACCAGCCGTCTGCATCGATGACTTCTGCAGTGCCTTCCGGGTCCTTGTAGTAGCCCAGCATGATGGGGTCGCCCCGCATGCACAGCTCGCCGTCGTCCAGCTTGTATTCACAGCTGAGGTCCACATGGCCCACGCTGGTCAGGTACTTTGCCTCCTGTGAGGAGTTCCATGCACCGTCGCCGCAGGTCTCGGTCAGGCCGTACATCTGGGCCACAAAGAAGCCCTTCTCCATCATATCACTCAGAATCTTGGGGTCGAACATGGCAGCGCCGCAGGTCAGCACGCACAGGCCGTTCAGGCGGTCACGGCGGCCCTTCATCACATCGCTGTAGATGCTCTTCAGCAGCACCGGCACCACTGCCATCACCTCGCTGTGCATGGCACCCAGATCACGGTAGAAATACTTCAGGTTGTTGCACAGGTTGATGGAGTGGCCGGTGATGCTCCACGAAACAAGGCTGGTCATGGCGGAGATGTGGAACATGGGCAGGGCGGACAGGGACGAGAACTCGTCGGTGTTCCAGCCCGTGTACTTCTTCACATCGTCAAAGGGGTTCAGAAAAGCCGGCATGGCGCTGAACAGGTTCTTCTGGCTCAGCATAACGCCCTTGCTGCGGCCGGTGGTGCCGGAGGTGAACATGATAAAGGCCAGAGCAGAGAGGTCCTCCACCTCGGTCACGTCCTCGGCAGGCTCATAGGCCGCAAAGACATCCATGGGCTTCAGGATGCTGCCGTAGGTCTCAGCGAGGGCAGGCTCCCGCTCCGCGAACTCGCCATCCTGCAGGATGCACACCGGCTCGGTAAGGCCCAGCTCATAGGAGATGGCATCCCAGTCCTTGCCAAGGTTCAGCGGCACAGCCACGGCTCCGGCAATGACCGTGCCGTACATGCAGATGACATACTGGTAGCTGTTGCGGGCCAGGATCGCCACACGCTTGCCGCGCACGTCGCCATACTCTGCACGCAGGAACGCCACGAACCGGCGCAGATCCTGGGCATACTGTGCGTAGTGCACCTCGGCCACGCCCTGCTTTTCTTCATCATACCAGCGCAGAGCCACACGGTCTGCAATGTTGGTTTCCATATTGCAAAGGGACTGATACAGTGATGTAATCATTTTTCTGCCTCCATTTTTATCATCCGATCCGGCGCTCCTGTGTAAGCCAACACAGATCCTTCCAGTCATTTCCAACTGTGCCCAGTATACAATAAGGCCTGTGTCAATGCAAGAGTTTTGCAACATTTAATTCCCAATATTGACAATAAATTCTTGCATATCATGTCGTTTCCAGATGTAAATTCTGCCTTTCGCTGCGAAGCCACCCTGCCTGTGCTATGCTTTTATTGCAGGCTGCAATGTGTCCTCTGCCCGCCGGACCGCAATTCAAAATTGACAGTCTGTGCAAAAAGCATTATACTGGGTTCATATCCATACAAAATTTTATCTTTTTCATTCAAAATCTACGCATTGTGCGGCGTCCGGCTCTGATGGAATGTCCCGCGCAAGGAAGGAACCTCCATGGAAGGAACCAAGCCCCGCACCGCCAGCTCCATCGGCATGTTCGACATGCTCAAGGGTGCCGGTATGCTGACCATCGTTTTTGCGCATACCGCCGAGCTTTATCCCATGCAGGCGGTCAGCGGCCTGTCCCTGACCGCGTTTTTCCCGTTCATCTACCGCGAAGCGCTGATGTCCGCCTTTTTTATTGCCAGCGGCTACGGCTTCCGCAAGCGCTCTATCCACAAGTGCATCCACCAGCAGCTCAAAAGCCTGCTCAAACCCTATGCTTACACGGCGCTGTTCACCTGCGTGCTGCACTTTATCATTCATTATAAGACGTTCCAGTACCTGCCCGGCACCATCGGCGAGTCTATCAAGGTCACCGGCGGCTTTCTGCTGGGCCTGCCCCACACGGCCGAGTATTTCGGGCAGGAGTTCTTCTCCTGCGGGCCGATGTGGTATCTGCTGGCGCTGATGGTAGGCTGGGTGCTGCTGGATGTGATCCTGAACATCTTCCCGGAGCGCTATGTTCCATGGGCTGTGGCAGGCTGCGTCCTGCTGGGCTGGGGCGCAAGCCTTGTGTGGGAGCTGCCCTTCTGCCTGATCCAGGGTGCCGTGGTGGTGCCCTACCTCTATATCGGCTTCCTTGCCAAAAAGAAGCATCTGCTGGACGAGCCCCTGCCGCCCAAAGTCTTTGCCGGGCTGCTGGCTGCCACAGCACTCATTGCCGTAGGCGCTCTTGCTACCCGCACCACCGACTGCATCTCGCTGGCCGAGTGGTCGCTGGGGCCGCTGAGCATCTTTCTGGACGGTGCTGCAGGCCTGCTTTTCATCCGGCTGTTCATGCGGCTCAGCCATGGCCATGGACCCATCGTGCACTTTCTGGAAGCGGTGGGCCGCCGTTCGCTGAACATTTTCTGCGTACATACCGTGGAGATCATCGCTATTCCGTGGTATCTGATGGTAGCAAAGTTCTCTGCGCAGCCGGTGCTGGGCATGTGGCTGCAATATGCCATCGCTCTGGGCTCTATCTGGCTGGTGTGTGAGCTGCTGCGTGTACGCCGCGCACTCATCATCCGATTTTTCCCTGCACAGCGCAGAACGCCCGCCGTGCACTATACCTCCCGGCACTGACATGTTTTTCCGGCTGCTGCGGTGCAGCCCATCATAAAAGTAAGAGGAGAATCCGGTTATGAACAACGATGCCCCCGAGACCCTTGCTGCGGCCCGCAGCCGCGCTGCTGACTTGGAACAGCAGCTCAAGCTCTCTGACGAAGGTGTATCCCGGCTGGCACAGCGGTGTCTGGAGCTGGAACAACAGGTGCTGAACTATCAGGCCGCACTGGCAAGGCACGGCAGCGACAACGAGCCTGCCGCCCTCACCCTGCCGCAGCTGTTCTACGATTCCGGCTCCGGCTATTCCCCGCGGGAATGCCTGACCGTTGCCGAGGACGCCTACGACGAACTGACCCACGAGGTCTCTGCGGTGTTCACCCTGCCCACGGATGCCCGTGCGCTGCGGCTGGACCCCGGTGAGCTGGCCTGCTGCGTGACTGACCTGAGCATCTCGGACGAGCGACTGGAATGCCGCGCCATGAACGGCATCCAGCTGCAGGAAGACTGCCTGCTGTTTTTGGATGTGGACCCCAACCTGACCGTGCGCAGCACCGTGCCCTTTGCGGCCGGGATGAAGTTTGCCGTGACCTATCATTACTATCCGCTGGGCCGCTTCCAGCACGAGCAGCCCGGCAAGGCCCTGCTCAGCGCGTTGAATACCATCAAGCTGCAGGCTGAGGCCGAAAAGAACGATGTTCTGGAACAGCTGCAGGCTGCCCTTGCCGAGAACACCCGGCTGAACAATCAGCTGGCGGAACTGCAGAGCAGCCGTGCTGCTTATGAAGATTCGCTGGAAAACCTGTACGAGAGCAGCAGCTGGCGGCTTACCGCGCCGCTGCGTGCTTTGCGCCGCCTGCTGCGCGGCTGAATTGGATCGCTAAAGGAGTTGTCAACATGTACAGCAGTTACAGCACCCTGCAGCGTAAGCAGCTGACGAAGCAGGTTTATACCGATACCCAGAGCACCTATCTGCTGGTGTATGCACCGGGCCGTCATCAGGCGCTGGAGCACGCACTGGAAAACCAGCTGCACCGCAAGTTCCGGCTGGTAACGGAGCTGACCCCCGCCCTGACCGACTCGGTGGAGGGCGTGCTGCTGGTCAGCGAAGATCTGGAGTGCACCTCCACCGCCCTGACCTATTTTGCCGCCGCCCTGCGCACCGGTGCCGACCTTGTGGTGTGTGATGCCGCCTTTGGCTTCGATGGCTCCACCGCCCTTTATCTGAGCACCCAGCACATCCCGTGCAGCCGCTGCGCCATGGTATCGCGGAAGCTTCTGGACCGGGTGCGTGCCGCTGCGCGCGGAAGGGACAGCGTGACCGAGCTGCTGCGCCTTGCCACCGCCATGGCGGAAAACTGCCGCCGCATCCCGCAGTCTTTGCTGCACTTCCGGCGGGAGCTATGTGCCGACGATGTGTTCTCTGCCTCCGGAAAGCGTGCTCTGATCCTGAGCCACGAGCTGACCATGACCGGTGCGCCCATCGTGCTGACAAGTGCCGTGCCGGTGCTGCGCAGCATGGGCTTTGAAGTGGTGGTGCTTGGCCCTGCGGACGACGGCTCGCTGCCGCTGTTTCTGGATGCCGGTGCCGCCGTTGTCACCCGCAGCGACTGCGTGATGAACTCGTCGCTGTGGGGCCTTGCCACCAGTGCCGATTTTGTGCTGGCCAACACCGTGGTAGAGGCTGCCGCCGTGAGCACCCTGAACGGCTCCTTCGTGCCGGTGCTGTGGTGGCTGCATGATGCCTTTGCAGGCTACCCGTTCATTGCGCACAAGATTCCCAAAACACTGGGCTCCAATGTGCATGTGTGCGCCGTAGGCTCCCACGCCACTGCCGCCATGCACTCGGTGCGGCCGGACTTCAGCATTGAACAGCTGATCTACGGTCTGCCGGACTATGCGCAGGAAAGCTTCCCGCCCTACGATATCAGCTATGCCGGCGGCAGGCCACTGTTCGTGACCGTAGGTTCCTTTGAGCCGCGCAAGGGTCAGGATATTTTCTGCAACGCCATCCGCCTGCTAAAGCCCGAGGTGCGCCAGAAGGCTGCTTTCCTGTTCGTGGGCAAGGCGGCGGACAAGAGCCTGAAGAACGCCGTGGATGCACTGGTGGAGGACTACCCGGACACCGTTTTCTACCGCAAGCGTCTGGAACGGCCCGAGATCAAATCCCTGATGGATCAGTGCGCCTGCGTGGTATGCGCTTCCCGCGATGATCCCATGCCCACCTTCGTCACCGAGGGCCTGATCTTCGGCAAGCCCTCCATCGTGTCGGAGCACACCGGCACCGCCGGGCTGATCACCGAGGGCGTGGACGGCTTTGTGTACAAAGACGACGACCCGGATCAGCTGGCAAAGGTGCTGGAGCATGCTATCCTGCATCCGGAACAGCTGGCCGCCATGAAAGCTGACTGCCGGAAAATGTACGAGAAATATTATTCCAACGAAGCCTATGTTGCCACCCTGACACGGCTGGTGAACGAATCAACAGGCTAAAAACAAGATAAAGGCAAGGGTCGATGCGTGCATCCGCCCTTGCCTTTTTATCATTCCATCAAAATTGCACAAGAAAATTCCAGTTCCGTTCACAAAGACACAGGCCGCGTGTGTTATACTTTTATCAAATCATTCCGCCTGAAAGGAGCCTGTTCTCTCTATGAGCCAACCCACCTCTGCCGCACCTTCCCGCAAAAAGACAGTGATCTCGCTGCTGGTGCTCGCCGCACTTACCGGCATCATCGTGCTGCTGTTCAAGGACAACTGGGCCGAGATCACTGCAGCGCTTTCGCAGCTGTCCGCATGGCAGGTGCTGGTGGTGCTGGCCATCGGCCTCAGCTACCCGCTGCTGGAGGGGTGCGTGGCGTGGGTCATCGTGCGCAGCCGCATCCCGGGCTTCAGGCTCTGGCAGGGCATCGATACCGCGTGGTGCGGCACCTTTGGCAATGTGGTCACACTGGGCGCAGGCGCAGTGCCGGTGCAGACATGGTATCTGCACCGCTGCGGCCTGCCGGTTGGCCCGGGCGTGGGCCTGATGACCCTGGAGTACGTGTTCCACAAATCCGCCGTGCTGCTGTACGCCACGGTGATGCTGCTGGTTCAGCACAGATGGCTTGCCGCCAACACCACCGGTGTGATGAATTATCTGCCCATGGCATACGCTGTAGTGGCGGCCATCATTGTGGTGCTGGTGCTGGTGTGCGTATCGCCGCTGGTGCAGGACCTTGCCCGCTGGCTGATGCGTCTGCTGCCCAAAACGGAAAAATGGCAGCAGCGCCGCGCCGACTGGCAGCAGCAGCTGGATGTTCTGGGCGAGGAGAGCCGCCGTCTGCTGGCAGATAAGCCCCGCTGCGCTGAAATTCTGGCATTGCAGGCGGTCAAGCTGTTCGGGCTGTTCTGCCTGCCCTACCTGTGCATCCGGTTCATGGGGCTTTCCCCGCTGGGCTTCTGGCAGGTGCAGCTGCTCACCAGCCTGATGCTCTTCGTTTCCAATGCCCTGCCCAACGTAGCCGGGATGGGCTCGATCGAAACGGCCTTTCTGCTGGTGTTTGGCAGTTTTCTGGAGCAAGGCGAGGTGATGAGCGTGCTGATGCTCTACCGCATCGCCAGCTATTATGTGGTATTTGCCGCCAGCGCCGTGGGCTTTTTCATCGCCCAGCGGCATTTGGCGCAAACGGAGCCTCCAAAGGAGGGGTGAGCAGATGAAAAGCTTCCACATTCCCCGCACCGCTTTATTTTTTATCCTGTTTGCACTGGCAGCTTTTGCGGTGCTGTACCGTCCCATCGACCTGAAGGCACTGGTACGCGCCAGCTCGCAGGGCACGCTCCGCACCGAGGAAGTGGCGCATTTTGGCAGCACAAACGACATGGACTATCACCTCCTCTCCATGGACAGCGAAGCGTTCCAACAAACGGCAGAATTGCTTTCCACCGTCTCCTGCCGCAAAAAGCTGAAACAGAACTATTCTGCCTACACCCACGATACCTTTCCGGTGCAGTCGGTCACCGTCAGCTTTTATGACGATGCCGAAAATCAGAAGTTTCTGCTGACGGTGTACTCCGACGGCGTGTGCATCCTGAACAGCGCCTTTGTCAGCGTAAAATACCCCGGCGGCGGCGCAGCGCAGCTGTATGAACAGCTGGCGGGGATGGGGCAGTAAAAACAAAAAACGGGGCGTGCAGTTGGTCAAGCTGCACGTCCCGTTTTTGTTTTCTTTGCGTCGGCTGTGGTACCAAACACAGCCGGTGCCGCGCCGGAAGCAGCAGAGCAAACCGTGCTGCCGCTTCCCGTAGAAAAGAGAAAGGAATGGAGGAATGGAGCGGAGCGCTTGCAGACGCTCCTTTTTTCTGGTGCAACGTGGTTAGAATTAGCTAACCGCCGCTGCGAGAACAGGATACCACAGTCAGTTAGTCTTGTCAACCCTTAATTTGCAAATTTTTCCGCAAAGTTGCCGTGCCGCCGGGGTTTCTGCCGTTTTTCTACATTCTGCCCAAAGAACAGCCTTTCCGCTGGAAGAAAACCCACTTGTTTTCTATTGCTTTTTAAAGTGGTTCTTGCTATTATAATAACGCAAGATTTTGTGGGCAGGTTTTTATTTTTGTCTACACCTTGTAGTAAGGGCTGCCGCAGACGGCAGCACAAGACCGTTTCGCCCCCAGAAAACCGCCCAGACAGAGCGGTTTTTCAAAGGCTCATTAGTTAGAAAATGCTAACTGCATAATGGAGCAAGGAGGTTCCAATGATCCAGTTTGAACAGTGGGAAGGCTTTGAAGGCCGCATCTGGAAGGAAGAGGTCAACGTGCGTGACTTCATCCAGAAAAACTACACCCCCTATGACGGCGACGAAAGCTTTCTGGCAGGCCCCACCGAGGCTACCGATAAGCTTTGGGGTGCTTTGCAGCAGCTGCAGAAGGCCGAGCGCGCCAAGGGCGGCGTGCTGGATATGGAGACCGAGGT
>ERZ834722.3004-NODE-3004-length-12128-cov-11.179077_pt1 | contig 12128 bp, 8 predicted proteins | sample MGYA00519576_ERZ834722 | MGnify/ENA primary metagenome ERZ834722 (study PRJEB31850, sample SAMEA3708759) | human gut metagenome | biome: human gut; feature: human-associated habitat; material: faeces | place: China | collected 2014 ...
CAGCCGTCGGAGCGGTGCTTAAGCCGTAAGGCGGGAATTGTGCGGTGTTGCCTTATAGCAAAATACCAGCTGAAACGTGAAAGTCAAAACTTGATTCAATCAGCCAAAAATCTGTTTGGCGTAATCGGCGCTGGCTTTGGCGTCCTTGGCATAAAAATCGGCACCGATCTGTTCGGCGTATGCCTTGGTCAGCACAGCGCCGCCCACCATGACCTTGCAGGGCAGGTTGGCCGCGTGCAGGGCTTCGATGGTGGCCTGCATGTTGGGCACGGTGGTGGTCATCAGGGCCGAAAGCCCCACCAGCGGCGCACCGGTCTGGCGCACGGCTTCCACCACGCGCTCCGGCGGCACATCGCGGCCCAGATCCAACACATCATAGCCATAGTTTTCCAAAATTACGCGCACAATGTTTTTGCCAATATCGTGTACGTCACCTTTTACGGTGGCGATCACAATACGGCCTTTGCTTTCACCCTGGCTGCCGCTGGCGGCAATGGCGGTTTTGATCACTTCAAAAGCAGCCTGGGTCGCCGTGGCGGATTGCAGCAGCTGCGGCAAAAAGATGGAGCCTTTTTCAAAGGCATCGCCCACCACATCCAGCGCGGGGATCAGCGTTTCGTTCACCACCTGCAAAGGCTCGCGGGTTTTCAGGGCTTCCCCTGCAGCGGCGCGGGCTTCGTTTTTCAGGCCGCGGCGCACGGCTTCAAACAGAGCATCGGCCCCTGCTGCACCGCCCGCCGGGGCGGCGGCATCAGTTTTTGCCACCTGGGAGGTCTGCACCTGCACATTGGCATAGGCGGCAACGTAATCATTGCACTTTTCGTCCTGGCTGGTCAGCACACGGTAGGCGCGCACGGCGGCCATCATTTCCGGCGTGTTGGGGTTCATGATGGCAAGGTCCAGCCCGGCCTGCATGGCCAACGTCAGGAAAGTGGTATTCATGTAGCCGCGGCAGGGCAAACCAAAGCTGATGTTGGAAACACCCAGCACGGTGCGCACGCCCAGTTCCTTTTTGCACATGGTAATGGCTTTCAGGGTTTCGGCAGCGGCGCTCTGCTCGGCAGAAACCGTCAGCGTCAGGCAGTCGATGTAAACATCCCCGCGGGGAATGCCGATAGCATCCGTTGCGGCCACAATGCGCTTGGCAACCTCAAAGCGGCCCTCTGCCGTTTTGGGAATGCCGTGTTCATCCAGTGCCAGACCAACCACGGCGGCGCCGTACTTTTTGCACAGGGGCAGAATGCTGTCCAGCACCTTCTGCTCGCCGTTGACCGAGTTGACGATCGGCTTGCCGTTATAAATGCGCAGCGCGCGGGCCAAAGCATCTTTGTTGGAAGAATCCAGCTGCAATGGCAGGTCGGTGATGGATTGCAGCTCCCGCACCAGCATTTCCAGCGTGGCGGGTTCGTCAATATCCGGCAGACCGGCGTTCACGTCCAGCAGCTCGGCACCGGCTTCGGCCTGGGCTACGGCCTGGGCGCAGGCATAGGCGCTGTCGCCCTCCCGCAGGGCCTGCTGCAAGCGCTTTTTGCCGGTGGGGTTGATGCGCTCGCCCACCACGGTAATGCCGTTTACCTCCACGCAGCGCACGGGGGTACACAGGCGGCTGCGCACAATAGGGGTTTTGGCGGCGGGGGTTTTATCCTGGGTCAGCTCTTTCAGCAGGCGGATGGATTCCGGCTCAGAGCCGCAGCAGCCGCCCAGCATGGAAATTCCGGTGGGCAGGTAGGCGGCCATCTCAGCGGCAAACTCCGCCGGGGTGATATCATAGCTGCCGTCCAGGTTCGGCAGGCCCGCATTGGGCTTGACAAACACCGGCATACCGGCGGGCACCACACGGCAGAGCCGCTGAGCAAAGGGCAGGATTTCCTTGGGGCCCAGCGAGCAGTTGATGCCCACGGCGTCCGCACCAAGGCCGGCGGCGGTAATGCCGTAGCTTTCCACTGTGCAGCCGGTAAAAGTACGGCCACGGGCCTCAAAGCTCATCGAGGTAAACACCGGCAGGTCACAGTTTTCCTTTGCGGCCAGGATGGCGGCTTTCAGCTCATACAGGTCGGTCATTGTTTCCAGAAAGACGAGGTCTGCCCCGGCTGCGGCACCGGCGCGCACCATCTCAGCAAACTGGGCGCAGGCATCCTCAAACGGCAGGGTACCGGCCGGGGCCAGCAGCTCGCCGATGGGGCCGATATCCAGTGCCACCAGGGCACCGGTTTCCTGCGCGGCGGTCCGGGCACATGCGATGGACGCTTCAATCACCTGCTGCACAGTATAGCCGGTTCCCTTCAATTTACGGGGGTTGGCGCCAAAGGTGTTTGCCAGCAGGATATCCGCCCCGGCGCGGGCATAGTCCCGGTGGACGGCAGTGAGCACATCCGGCATGATAAAGGCGGCCAGTTCCGGCTTTTGTTCTGTGGTCAGGCCGCGCAGCTGCAGCTGGGTGCCCATGGCGCCATCCAGCATAATAAAGCGGTGGCGGGCAAATACTTCCTCAATTTTCACAGGTGGTTCCCCTCTTTCTGTATTCGCACTTTTCGCGCAGCAGGCAGTGCCCGCACCCGGCGCGGGCCCCCGTTACCGGGTGGTCCGCCACGCCAAGGATGGCTGTTACGCTTTTGCGCGGGGTCAGCAGATTTTCCGGCGTGACCGCCATGCCAAGGCCGCGCACGGTATCCAGCGCAATGGCAAACGGCTGCTGCAAAGTCAGCGGGCAGTCCCCATAGCCGGGGGAAAAACGCCCCGTCAGGTAGTGCCCCTGCGCCTGCACGCTGGTGCGGATCTCGGCTTCCAGCGCGTTGCACAGCTCTTCCATCACAGCGGAAGCCATCGCATCCACCACAGCGGCCAGGGCAATATCCGTCAGCTCCAGGCGGCGCATCAGGGTATCAGCCCCGCTGCCAAGGGTAACAGCCATCAGCACCATGGCATCGCAGCCACGCAGGTGGCGGGCAATATCATTCCCGGCGTTCTGCAGCGGCAGGGCGGTCAGCGGCAGCTGTTTCCACACGCCGCGCGGGGTGGCGGCGGCGCGCAGGGCGTCCTCGGCTTTTTGCAGCAGCACCTGGGATGCAGCATCCGGCTGCCAGCCCCCTGCCCCAAGGTAGCGAAGGGTTTCGGCGCGGGTATCGCTTTGCGGGTAGGCTAATTGCACAGCGTTTCACTCTCCCTCTATGGGGCCAACAGGCCGATTACAGCAGGTCCTTGATGCCCTCATACACAGCGGCGGCAACCTTGGCGTCATTCATGGCATACAGGTGCACACCGTCCGCGCCGCCCTCGATCAGATCTCGCAGCTGCTGCACGGCATAGTCAATACCGGCAGCATACAGGCTTTCGGGATCGTCCTGGTAGCGGGAGATCATGCGGGTAAACTCCGAAGGCAGGCTGGCGCTGGAAAGTGCCACCGTGCGCTCGATCTGGCTGCGCTTAACGATGGGCATAACACCGGCAGACACCGGCAAAGTGATGCCTGCGCGGCGGGCCAGGTTCAAAAAGCGATAAAAGTGCATATTGTCAAAGAACAGCTGGGTCAGCAGGTGGGTGGCACCGGCCTCCTGCTTAAAGCGCAGGTTGGCAACATCCTGGGCCAGGGTAGCGGCTTCGGGGTGGCCTTCGGGGTAGCAGGCAGCGTGGATATCAAATTCCGGCTGGGTCTGCCACACAAACTGGGCCAGGTCGCTTGCGTGGGCAAAGTCCGGGCTTTCGGGGCGGGTGGGGGTGCGGTCGCCGCGCAGGGTCAGCACGTTGCGCACACCGGCGGCATTCAGCTGGTCCAGCAGCTTGGCGGCCTTTGCCTTATCGCTGCCCATGCAGATCATGTGGGCCAGCGGCTCTACGTTCAGGTCGTTTTTCAGGAATTCGGCCACTTCCACAGTGGAAACGCCGCCCGTGGAGCCGCCTGCACCGTAAGTAACGCTGATAAAATCCGGGTTAAGGGTGCGCATGGTGCGCAGGGTGTCCTTCATTTTATCAAAGTTGGCAGTCTGCTTCGGGGGGAAGCACTCGATGGAAAACACGCAAGGCTTGCGCTTGAACATCTGGGAGATCTGCATAGGATTCATCCTCCTGTATTTTTATTACTTTCCTCTATTTCTACCCAATTAAAACTTTTGGGGCGTGCTGGAACACTTTCCTGCCGACTTACTGGGGTCAGGCACACAGAGTCAGGCTGCCGGGGGTTACGCGGCGGGAGCCAGCTCTTCGTCCGGCTGTTTTGCCGTCTGCACAGTAAAGCTGCCGTCCGCCTGGGCGGTCACGGTCACCGTGCCGTACAGGTCGGTGCGGTAAAAGTCAATGCCCTCATCCTGCATTTCCTGGATGACCTCGCGGTGGGGGTGGCCGTAATCATTGTTCAGGCCGCAGCTGGCAACCACAAGCTGGGGCTGCACCTGCCACAGCAGTGTTTGGGTGTTGGATGTGGACGACCCATGGTGCCCGGCCTTGAACACAGTGGACCGCAAGCGGAACGGATATTGCTCCGCCAGGGTGGCTTCCTCGTTGCGCTCGGCATCGCCGGTATCCAAAAAGGTAAAGTTCCCGGCTTCAAACCGCAGGCAGAGCGACATATCATTTATTGCATCGTCACTGCCCGCCGTATCGGCATCCACACCGGGCAGCAGCACGGTCAATGTGCCGGTGCCGATGGTGTACTGCTGGCCGGTATAGGCAGTTTCCACCGGTACGCCGCATTCCTGGGCGGTTTGCAGGGTGCGCTGGGTCTGGCCGGTCACGTCAGTTTCGCTCAGGTCGGGGGTCAGCAGGGTCTGCACATCAAAGTTCTGTAAAACGGCCTGCATGCCGCCCACATGGTCGGCATGGGGGTGGGTCATCACCAACAGGTCCAACTGGCTTACGCCATAGCTACGCAGGTCCTGCACAAGGTTCTGCCGGGCATCCTTGGGGCCTGCATCAATCAGGCAGGCCGCACCGTTCTGCAAAATCAGCACGGCATCCCCCTGCCCCACATCCAGGAACACCACTTCGGTTTCCCCCTCCGGCAGCGGGGCTGTGGTTTCGCTCTGGCTGGGTTCCAGGCCACCCCATTGGTAAATCTGGTCCCAGCTGGGCACAAAACCGTTGCCGCCGTAATTTTCGACCACATACAAGGCAACGGCGATGAGAACAGCGGCCACAATGGTCCACACCTGAGGGCGGCGGTAGGAATGGCGGCAATACCTGCGCCGCCGGTATTTACTCACCCTGGCCCAGCTGGCGTTCCTGCCACTGGGCGCGGGTCAGCAAAACGGCACGGGGCTTGGCGCCCTCATAGGGGCCGATAATCTTTTCCTGTTCCATCTGGTCCATGATGCGGGCCGCACGGGCATAGCCCAGCTTGCAGCGGCGCTGCAAAAGGCTGGTGGATGCCTGCCCGGCTTCGATGACGCATTCCACCGCCTGTTCAAACATGGGGTCGCGGCTGCCGCTGTCATCGTCCGAATCGGAGCTGCTGCCCTTGCCACCCTTTTCGGCCACGGCACGGCGCTCCATCTCGGCAATCATCTCTTCATCATACTGGGCGCTGGAAGTGGATTTGATAAAGTTCAGCACAGCGCTGATCTCTTCATCCGTCACAAAGGTACCCTGCACACGCACGGGCTTGGAAGCACCGACCGGCAGGAACAGCATATCGCCGTTGCCCAGCAGCCTTTCGGCGCCGCCGCTGTCCAGAATGGTGCGGGAGTCGATCTGGCTGGAAACTGCAAATGCAATACGGCTGGGGATGTTGGCTTTGATCAGACCGGTGATAACGTCCACGCTGGGGCGCTGGGTTGCCACAATCAGGTGGATACCGGCCGCACGGGCTTTCTGGGCAATGCGGCAGATATAATCTTCCACCTCTTTGCCGGCAACCATCATCAGGTCGGCCAACTCATCAATGATAATGGCGATATAAGGCAGGTGTTCCAGCACATCGGGGTGCTGCTTGGCCAGCTTGTTATAGCTCTTGATATCGCGCACATTGTTTTCGGCAAACAGCTTATAGCGGCGCTCCATCTCGGCCACACTGGCCCCCAGGGCACCGGCGGCCTTGCGCGGCTCGGTCACAACGGGCATTAACAGGTGGGGAATGCCGTTGTACTCAGCCAGTTCCACCACCTTGGGGTCGATCAGAATCAGTTTGACATCTTCCGGACCGGAGCGGAACAAAAAGCTGATGATGATCGAGTTGACGCAGACGGATTTACCGCTGCCGGTGGAGCCGGCGATCAGCAGGTGGGGCATTTTACACAGGTCCGCCACCTGGGCTGTACCGGCAATATCTTTGCCCAGCGCCATGGTCAATGGGCTGCGCATGTTGATGTAGTTCTGGGATTCAAACACCCCGCGGATGCTGACGGTAGACCGGATCTTGTTGGGCACCTCGATACCGACGGCGGGTTTGCCGGGAATGGGGGCTTCGATACGCACACCGGCGGTGGCAAGGTTCAGGGCGATATCATCCGACAGGCTGGTGATACGGCTGACCTTGATGCCCGCCTGGGGCTGCAGCTCATACCGGGTCACGGAAGGGCCGCGGCAGATATCCAGGATATGGGTCTTAACACCAAAGCTGTCCAACGTGTTCACCAGGATATCGGCGTTTTTCTTCATCTCGGCGGCCGCGCCGCGTTCATCTTCCGGCTTGGCCGCATTGAAAAGGTTCAAAGATGGGTAAGTATACGGCGGGAACTCCTCTTTGGCCTGGGCGGCAAAGGCTGCCGTAGCTTCGCTGCTGGCATCCTCGTCCGCTTCGCGGGCTGCACCGGCGGGTGCGGTGGCTGCCGGGGCGGCAGGGGCTTTCGCCATTGCTTTGGCCACGCTGGGCGGGCTGGAAATGGGAGCCGAAGCCGAATTGCCCATGCTGGAAGATACCCGCAGCCGGTTGGGGCTGCCGGAGCGGCGTTCATCCGTTACGCTGTATACTTTAGGCGCAGCGGCGGCAGGCTGGGCCGTGGGCTGCGGTGCCGGGGCCTGCACGCTGACCCGCCCGGTGAGCAGATCCGATACCGGAATTCCGGCGTTCCAGGCAGCCTTGGCTGCATCGAAACCGCCCTGGTCAAAGCTGCCGCCCAATGTGGGGATGGCTGTAACAGGGGCAGGCGCTGGCTGGGTGGGTTCCGGCACCAGCGGTGTTTCAAAACTATCCGCGCTTTCGCTGCTGCCAACGTCATCCGGTTCCGGCAATTTCTCTACCGGCTCCAGCGGGGTGGAAAAATCTTCCACCGAGGCGGCAGGTGCGTTATCACCCGGTTCCGGGGTCAGCGGGGTTTCAAAACTTTCCGCTTCATCCTCATCGGGCAGGCCCACATCGGCACCGGCCACGGGGGTATCCCGCCCGGTCACGGCGCGCTGGATCAGGTCATTCAGGCTGTCTTCCTCCACCGGGGCTTCCTCAGCCTGCTGGGCTTCCGGTTCCAGGTGCAGCTCAAAGCTTTCTTCCTGCGGCTGGGGCTGGGGTTCCGGCTGGGGCGCGGGGTACTTGCGATGGTTCAACTGCTCCAGCGGGTCAAGGCCAAAAGTGCCGCCGGGGCCGATCTCAATTTTCTGCAGCGGGTCATGCTGCACGGCGTTCTGCAAAGCGCGCTGGGAAGCATCCGGCCCCAGGTCCACATCAAAGTCCGAATGCTGGGCGGGCGGGGCAAAGCTTTGGGTGTGCTGCACGCCTTGGGGCGCAGCCTGGGCACGCTGCATATCGGGGTATGTTGCGGTGCCGGGCTGCGTATACGTCTGCTGGGGCTGGGCCACCGGCTGTCCGACCTGCGCCGCGGCGGCTGCCTGGTCGGCAGGGTTTGCCTGGGCCGCATTGCGGCGGGCGGCTTCCTCCTGTTCCAGATAGGGGGCCACATCAAAGGGGCGGCGGGTGCCAGACTGCGGCGTGGCCGGAGACTCACCGGCCATGGGCGGCAGGCTGCCGGTCAGGTTTTCAAGGGATTCTTCCTCCGCTTCATGGCCAAACAGCTGGGTATCATAAGCGGTTTCTTCCTCCGCACGGGCGGCGCGGCGGGCTTTGAACTCCTGAATATAATAGCTGATGAACTGCACCACATCCACCGGGGTAACGGCAAAAAACACCATCAGCCCCATCAGGATGACAATAATCATGACGATATTGGCACCGGGACGGCCACAGACGGCCAGCAGCGATGCACCGATGGGCACACCAAGCACACCGCCGGTCCAGAACTTGCGCTGCCCCCAGGCAAACAGCATCTTGACGGTCTGCCAGGGGGTATCCCCTACCTTAAAGTCCGAGAAGATGACCGCCGTACCGGCCAGCAGCACCGCCAACAGCAGCACCTTGCCAATGAAGGTGCCCACATGGTAACCGGATGCCAGCAGATAGGCCAGATACAGCAAAAACGGGCCGACAAAATATGTAACCACGCCAAAGGTGCCAAACAGCCAGCCGCGTAGAATATTCCAGAAGCTCTGCCCCGGCACCAGCACCAGCGCAATGGCCAGAATGCCAAACCCGGCCAGCACCACGCTGCGGATCAGGTTTTGCTGCTGGGCGCGGCGCTGTTCCAGCCTGGACATCCGCTTTTTGCTGCCGGAGGACGAACTGTTGTGTCTGGCCCCGGAGCTGCTGCTTTTACTGCTTTTGCTGCCGGAGGCGCGGTATGTGTTTTTACTGTTTTTTCCGTTTTTGGCGGAACTTGAACGTGCCATGCTCTCCCTACCTCTTTACTATAATATGCGTATATTCAGGCTACCCTGTTCAGCGGGCAGCCATTGTTGATTTGCTTTGGCGCGGCGGGCCCTGCCCCCGTTTTGAACGAAAGTTCTTTCGCCTTTTATCTGGCAGCGGGCGGCCATTAAACAGCATCCGGCGGTCCCGCATAAAGAGACTTTCCGCGCAGTGATTTTATCTGCCATCCGCCACGGCGGCTGTGCCGTGCTGTTTTGGGCAGGGGCATACTGCCCCTTATAGCATAAGGTATATTGTAGCATGAAAACGCCCGCTTGTAAAACCCCTTTCTCCTTCTATTTTCATCAAAGCCTTTCCGCCCACTGGCGGGCAGCGCCCCCTCAATATCCGGTTTTCCCGGCGTCGATTTCGGCATACAGGTAGCGCAGCGCATCGCCCAGGTTGCCGATGGCGTCGATCAGCCCCTCTTCCACAGCCTGTTCCCCGCCCAGCACGGTACCCATATCCATCACCAGCTCCCCGGTATTGTGCATCAGCTGGGTAAAGCGCCTGGCGCTGATGCCGGAATGCCCCGCCACAAAGCTGACGATGCGCTCCTGCATCTGCTCAAAATAGCGCAGGGTCTGGGGCACCCCCAGCACCATGCCGGAGTGGCGCACCGGATGCACCGTCATGGTGGCGGTGGGCACAATAAAGCTTTTGCGGGCCGAAACCGCCAGCGGGATGCCGATGGAATGCCCGCCGCCCAGCACCAGCGTTGCGCTGGGCTTGCTGACGCCGGAGATCAGCTCCGCCAAAGCGAGCCCGGCTTCCACATCGCCGCCCACGGTATTTAGGATGACCAACAGCCCCTCAATGGCGGGGTCCTCCTCAATATCCACCAGCTGGGGGATCACATGCTCATACTTGGTGCTTTTCTGGTTATCAGGAGCCAGGCTGTGGCCCTCAATGGTGCCGATCACCGTCAGGCAATAAATGGCATGGCGGCCCTTGGTGGCGGGCACAATGCCGCTGTCCGTGATCAGGTCATGTTCCAGCCGCATGCGCTCCACATCCTTGGCGTCCTTGGCAGCATGGGGGGCGGGCTGTTGTTTTGGGGTACGGTTTGGCATGGCGGGGGTCCTTTCCTTCCGACAAAATCGGTGCGCCGGGCAGTGCAAAACCCGGCTATACCCTGACAGTATGCCCCGCTGGTACGCTTTTTTATGCACAGAGGGGCGCGACTGAGCAAAAAAAGCGCGGAAAAACTTAGATAAAAAATTGACAATCGGCACAAGATTGATTATACTTTTACTAGAATTTACATCGGAATTACACAAGAGGCAGGGTGTTCCCTTTACCCCTGCCCGGAGAACGGGAGATTATTCTTTATGTCATCAACAATGCAAAACAAAGCATCGTTGCCCGTGATCAAGCGGCTGCCCAAATATTACCGCTACTTGAGCAACCTGCAGGCAGATGGGCGTGATAAAATTTCTTCCAGCGAGCTGGCCCGCATGATGGGTACCACCGCCAGCCAGGTGCGGCAGGATTTTAACTGTTTTGGCGGTTTTGGCCAGCAGGGCATCGGCTACAAGGTGGATGTGCTGCTTGCCGAGATTGGCAAACTGCTGTTTGGCAACGGCGAGCTGCTGCCTACCGTGCTGATCGGCGCCGGCCGCCTGGGCACGGCGGTCTCCAGCTTTATCAGCCGCGATACCAACGGCTACAAGCTGATTGCCGCGTTTGATATCAACCCCGCCCTGGAGGGCAAGGAGATCAGCGGCGTAACCATCCGCCCACTGTCCGAGCTGGAAAGCTTCTGTGCGGCGCACAAGCCGGTGGTCGCCGTGCTGTGCGTGCCGCGCCAGAGCGCCATGGACCTTTCGGACGAGCTGGTTCGGCTGGGTATTCAGGGCTTCTGGAACTTCAGCCACTATGATCTTTCGGTCGTTTATCCGCAGGTCACAGTGGAAAACGTCCATTTGGGCGACAGCCTGATGAGCCTTGGCTACCGGCTGCGCAACCATGATGAATAAAAGCCGAACACACAGCGCATGACTGTTTCCGGCGGGGTGTACCCCAGCGCCTGCCCCGGCATGGGTGCAGGATCCTGTGGTACACCCCGATTTTCATGCTGTTTTTCACTTTATTTTAATAAGGAGCCAAACATGGCAAAGCTATATTACCGTTACGGCGCAATGAACAGCGGCAAAACCACGGCGCTTTTGCAGGTTGCTTTCAATTATAACGAACGCGGCATGCGGGTGCTGATTCTGAAAGCCAGCGTGGACACCAAAGGTGGCGATCATATTGTTTCCCGCCTGGGGGTCAGCCACAAGGTGGATGTGCTGGTCAGCCCGGACATGGACATCCTGGATATCGTCCGGGCCGATACTGCCGCCCATGGCAGCGCCCCTGCCTGTGTGCTGTGTGACGAAAGCCAGTTCTTTACCCCGGCGCAGGCCGAGCAGCTGTTTTTGGTCACGGTGGACCTGAACATTCCGGTCATCTGCTATGGGCTGCGGGCGGACTTTATGAACCGCGGTTTCCCCGGTTCCACCCGCCTTCTGGAGCTGGCCCACACGATCGAGGAGATGAAAACCATCTGTGCCTGCGGCCGCAAAGCCACCTGCAACGGCCGCAAGGTAAACGGCGAGTTCGTGTTTGAGGGCGCCCAGGTTGCGATTGACACAGTGGATGCTGTAGAGTATCAGAGCCTTTGCCCCCAGTGCTGGTACCGCGAGTACCGTGCTTTTCTGGCGCGGCACCCCCACAAATAAGATATTCCGCACAGATTTTGTCCCGCCGCTGCACACGGCGGGATTTTTTATGTGCTTGTTTTACAGTCATCTGCGCTGCAAAATCGGTGTGTTATATAGCGGTACAAAAATTGCGGTTCGCTCACGCCGCCCTGCCTGCGCAGCGCCGCGGATGCCAAAAGCGCAACTATATTGCACCGCGCGTATTTAGATGCAATATTATTTGCAATTTCGCACTTTTCTTGCAGGAAACCTACATTTTTTGCGATTATCCGCGTATTTCGACAGGTAAAGATACGCACGCTCCCGGCAGGAAGTCAAAACAAACCGCGCAGCTTCTTTTAGCACTCTGCACAAACAGTGTAGTTGGTATTCGTTGATTTTGACGGTGGTGTCAAATTGGTTACAGGCAACTAAGCAAGATTTGTTCGGTTTCTTTGCGAACACACCAATTTGACTGTTTATTTTGCGTGAACATTTTGTTATCATATAGACAAGCGAAAGGCAGATGTTGTGGTGCGGTTCCCGCACACAGCAGCCTGCGTCAATACATCGCACAGCAATATTAGGAGGACAAAAACATGAAGAAGGCAATTTCTCTCGGTGTTGCCGCCGCCATGGCAGCTACCCTGCTGGCCGGCTGCGGCACGGCCGCCAGCAGCGCCCCTGCTGCTTCCAGCGAGGCCGCCAGCACGGCAAACAGCACTGCTGCCAGCTCTGAGGTCACTGCTTCCGAGACCCACGAGATCAACACCACCGAT
>ERZ834722.3007-NODE-3007-length-12110-cov-4.412692_pt1 | contig 12110 bp, 7 predicted proteins | sample MGYA00519576_ERZ834722 | MGnify/ENA primary metagenome ERZ834722 (study PRJEB31850, sample SAMEA3708759) | human gut metagenome | biome: human gut; feature: human-associated habitat; material: faeces | place: China | collected 2014 ...
CGTTATGTGGTCAAGGCGCTCAACGACATGGGCCTGACCTGCTTTGAGCCGCGCGGCGCGTTCTATGTGTTCCCCTCGATCCAGATCAGCGGCCTCACGAGCAGTGAATTCTGCGAGCGGCTGCTGCGTGAAAAAGAGGTTGCCATTATCCCCGGCTCGGCGTTCGGTGCCTCCGGCGAGGGGTACGCCCGCATCAGCTATGCCTACAGTGTGGATCATCTGCAGATTGCGATGAAGCGCATCCGCGAATTTTTGAGCGAAAACGGCTGGACGAAGTAACCCTGCCATCCGCAGAGCAAATAACAGGAGAGTGACCCCTATGCAATACCGTTCTGTGACGGTGCTGGCCCCGGCCAAGCTGAATCTGTCGCTGGATGTCGTGGGCACGCTGCCCAACGGCTACCATGATCTGGATATGGTCATGCAGACCATTGATCTGTATGAAAAAATCACGCTGCGCCGCAGCCATGACCTGACGCTGAATCTGCCCGGCAGCTTTGTGCCGGCCAACGATAAAAATACTGCTGTCAAGGCGGCGCTGGCCTTCTTTGCCTATACCGGCCTGCTGGCGGGCGTGGATATGACGATCTACAAGCGGGTACCGGTGCGGGCCGGCATGGCCGGCGGCAGTGCCGATGCCGCCGGGGTGCTGGTCGGTCTGAACGAGTTGTACGGCGCAAAGCTTTCGATGAGTGAGCTGTGCGCCATCGGTGCGGGCATCGGGGCTGATGTGCCGTTTGCCCTGATGGGCGGCACCTGCCGCGTGCGGGGCGTGGGCGATCTGATGAAAGCCCTGCCGCCCTGCCCGGACTGCTGGTTTGTGGTGGCGATGCCCAGCGTGGGCGTTTCCACCCCCGAAGCCTTTGCCCGCTATGACACGATGGGCAGCCCTGTCCACCCTGATTGCGAGGCACAGGAGCAGGCCATCCGCAACAACGACCTGCCCGGCGTCTGCGCGGCGGCCGGCAATGCGCTCGAGCATTGCTCCGGTGCGGACGAAACACCCGCCATCTGCAAAACGCTGCGGGCGCATGGTGCCGTGACAGCCCAGATGACAGGCAGCGGTGCGGCCGTCTTTGGCATCTTTGACAGGCAGGACGCCGCCCGCAAGGCCGTGGCCACCCTTAAAAGCAGCTACCGGCAGGTCTATCTCTGCAAGCCGACCCGCGGCGGCCCCTTCGTGACGGCCCGCCGCCTGTTCGGCGCAAAAAAGTGATCCCGCGCTGTGCGGACAATCAGATGATTATTTTCTCCCCTTTCTGCCCATACTCCGGTTGGAAAGGGGAGAACTGTTATGACGAAGCATACCCGCCGTGTGCTGGAGCTGGGCGCCGGTCTGGCGCTGGCACTGACTGTTGTACTTACCGCCTATGCCGATTGGCACCAACGCACCGCCGCTCGGGTGCGGGCCGACACCGTGCGGCTGCACATCTTAGCCAACAGCGATACATGGGATGACCAGCTGTTGAAATTACAGGTGCGGGATGCCGTGCTGGCTGCCCTGCCGCCCGCCGTGACGCAGGCGCAAAGCCCGCAGCAGGCTGTCCGGGCGCTGCAGACGGCGCTGCCCGCCCTGCAGGCTGCAGCCGACAGTGCCCTGCACCGCGCCCACAGCCCGCAAACGGCCGCCCTGCGGCTGGAGAACCACGACTTTTCCGCCCGCGATTACGGCAGCTTTTCTCTGCCCGGCGGGGAGTACACCGCCCTGCGCATAGAGCTGGGCACCGCGCAGGGCCGCAACTGGTTCTGTGTGCTTTATCCCTCGCTCTGCATTTCCGGAAGCACCGCCGCCTACCCCGGCGCCGATGAAAATGCGCTGGTGTTCGGCCGGTTTGAGATAAGGTTGGCGGTTGCGGACTTTATAGGCAGATTGGCTTCCCCCGCGGGGGAAGCTGTCAGCGGCTTGCCCGCTGACTGATGAGGGGCAGCCTTGCCGCTGCCGCCCGCAAATGGGTCGCTGCGGCACACGCGCCCCTCATCCGGCCCTTCGGGCCACCTTCTCCCAAGGGAGAAGGCTATCAGAAAGGACACCACCATGCTAAACTTCATCTTGGGCCCCTCCGGCTCGGGCAAATCGCATACCATGCTGGCCGCCCTGCGCGCGCGCGCGGCGCGGGGGGAGCGCAGCATCCTTATCGTGCCGGAGCAGTTTACCTCCTCCACCGAGGGGCAGCTCTACCGCACGCTGGGGGACAGCCTTTCCGCCTATGTCGAAAGCTACTCCTTCACCTCGCTGGCGGAGGCCCTGCTGCGCCGCTACGGCGGGGCGGCCGTGCCCACCCTGACCGAGGCGGGCCGTGCCCTGCTGCTGCGCCGGGCGGCGGATTCGCTATTGGACAAGGTCGTGTACTACAGCCGCCAGCGGCGCAGCGCCGCCTTCTGCGAGAAGGCTGCCCAGACCGTCAGCGAGCTGAAAAGCGCTGGTGTAACGCCGGAAATGCTGGCGGACTATGCAAAGGCCCCCGGGGCCGACCGCGAAAAGCTGGATGAACTGGCCCTGATCTATGCCGCGTATGAGGGGCTGCTGGCCCAGAGCGCCATGGACCCCGGCGACCGCCAGCAGCGCGCGGCGGAGCGGCTGGACGCAGCCTTCTTTACGGGGCGCGCCGTGTACATTGACGAGTTTGATACCTTTAATGCGCCGAAGCGCGCCCTGCTGGCGGCCATGCTGCCGGTGGCCGATGTAACGGTCTGCCTTTGCTGTGACGGCGAGCAGGACCGGGACGGCGGCATGGGGCTGTTCAGCGGTGCCAAAAATGTGGTCAATACCCTCAAGCGGATGGCGGCAGAGGCCGGTGTGCCTACCCATACCGAGCTGCTGACCGAGGATCGCCGCCATGCCGATGCCCCGGCGTTGGCCGAGCTGGGCCTGCTGCTGGCGGACCCCGCCTATACGCCGGAGGCCGTGGTCGATCCGGCGCATCCGGCCATTACCTACCACGCGGCGGAATCCCGTCAGGCCGAGGCCAAGGCGGTGGCCGCTGAGATCGCGGCCCGCGCGCGGCAGGGCACTCCCTACAGCCGCATGGCGGTCATCTGCCGCAATGCGGAGCAGTACCTTGCCCCGCTGCGGTATGAGTTTCGTCTGCAGGGCATCCCGCTTTTCTGCGATGAGGCCACTACCCCCGAAAACACCGCCCCGGCGCGGGCGGTCCATGCCGCGCTGGAGCTTTTGCGCGGCGTGTCGAGCCGCAGCGTGCTGCGCCTGCTCAAGACCGGGCTGGTCGATCTGCCGGAAAGCCAGCAGTGTGCCCTTGAAAACTACGCCTACACATGGCAGCTGACCGCCGCCGATTGGCGGGAGCCCTTTACCCGCAGCGCGGCGGGGTATGACGGCCATGACTCCGATCAGGACCGGCAGGTGCTGGCTGATGGCGAGTGCGCCCGCGCCTTCCTTATGGAGCGGCTGGCGAACTTTGTGCCAAAGGCGGCCGGCGCCTCCGCAGCGGCACTGACCAAGCAGATCTTCCTGTTTCTGCAGTCCCTCGGGGCTGAGAAGGCGCTTGAGAGCCTTGCAGAGAAGCTGCGCGCAGAGGGCCGCCTGCCCGAGGCGGATGAGGTCCTGCGCGAATGGAATGTCGTTATGGGGCTGCTTGACCAGCTTGCCCGCCTGCTGGGCAGTGAAAAGCTGCCCCCTGCCGAGTACGCCGAGCTTTTTACGCTGCTGCTGCGCACGACCGACATGGGGCATATCCCCCAGAGCCTTGACAGTGTGATCGTGACAACGGCGGGCCGTATGCGCCTGCCCGAGACCGATGCCGTCTTTGTGGTCGGCCTGCTGGAGGGGGAGTTCCCCCAGACGCCCGGCGATCAGGGCCTGCTGACCCACGCCGACCGTGACATTATGATGGAGCAGGGCGCCGAGCTGCCCGACTGCTTTGCCAACAAGGTGCTGCGCGAGGGGATCTGCTTTTACAAGGCGCTGACCGTGGCACGCAGCTATCTCTGGCTCAGCTGGCCCGCAGCGGCCCATGCCGAGGATGCCGCCCCCGCCAGTGCTGCGCTGGCACCGATTTTGCAGTATCTGCAGGTGCCGCCCCGCACCCCCACGGCGGTGCAGCTGGCCGCCGCCCCGGCCGCTGCGCTTGATGTGCTGGGTATGCTCAGTCAGGACCCGGACCGGCAGTGTGCCGGTGCGGCAGTGCGTGCCGTGCTGGACGCTGACCCTGCGCTGGCCCCCGGCTATGCCGCTGTGCGCCGTGCGGTGGACACCGCCGGGGCAGAGCAGCAGGTCGAGGATACCGCCGCGCTCGAGGCATTGCTTGGGCAGGGGCTGCGCATCAGCCCCACCCGGTTTGAAAAATACCAGAGCTGCCCCTTTGGCTATTTTCTGCAGTACATCATCAAGGCAGCGCCCCGCAAAAAGGCCGAGCTTGCCCCCAATATAAGCGGCACGCTGACCCACTGGGTGCTGGAAAACGCCCTGCGCCGCCGCGGCGAGGCGTTCAAGACGCTGACGCCGGAGGAGGTGGAGGCCCTTGTCGATGCGCTGGTGGACGAATATGTGGCCGAAAACCTGCCCGGCATGACGGTGCGGATGGACTACCTGATCGGCCGAATCCGGCGCAATCTGGTAGGGCTGCTGGGCTTTATCCAGCGCGATCTGCGGCAGTCGGGCTTTCGCCCCGTTGCGTTTGAGCTGCGCATTGACGACCGCCCCGATGCCGAAAACCCGGACGCCCCCCGCATCGATCCGGTGCAGCTTGCCGATGGGGCGGGGCATACGGTGCGCATTGTCGGCACGGTGGACCGTGTCGATGCGATGCCGCTGGAAAAACGGGGCAAGACCTATCTGCGGGTCGTGGACTACAAGACCGGCGGCAAGGAGTTCAAGCTGAAGGAGGTCTACTACGGTCTGGATTGCCAAATGCTGCTGTACCTCTTTACGCTGGAACGCAACGCGCAGGAGGCCTTCCCCGGTGCTACGGCGGCGGGGGTAGAGTACCTGCTGGCCGACCCTGCACCCGAGAGCGTCGACCGCCGCGAACTGACCGAGGAGGCCGACCCCGCGCCGACCTACCCGATGAACGGCCTGCTGCTTGATGATGAGAGCATCTACCGTGCCATGGATACCAAAGGCACCGGTGAGTTTGTGCCGCTGAGCTTCAGCGCCAAGACCGGCAAGGTGCTGAACAGCAAAAGCACGCTGGCCGATGAGGCGAAGCTGGGCCGCATCCGGGATCATCTGGACGGCCTGCTCATCGATATGGCGGAAAACCTGTACAGCGGCCGCATTGATGCCGAGCCGCTCTGCCCCGGCGGCAAAAGCCCCTGCACCTACTGCGACTTCCGCTGCGCCTGCACCCACCGCGACGGGGAACACGAACGGACGATTTCGATCAAGGACGACCCGTTTGCGGAATGAGAACGCCTTCCCCCTAGGGGGAAGCTTTTCTACATAAAGGAGACACCCCATGCCAGAACAACCCAAGATACAATTCACCCCGGCTCAGGCGGCAGCGATCAAGGCGCGGGGCGGCAGCCTGCTGGTGTCGGCAGCTGCCGGCTCGGGCAAGACCCGTGTGCTGGTCGAGCGCGTGGTGGGGCTTATCACAGACCCGGAGCACCCGGCGGATGCCGATTCGCTGCTGATCATGACCTTCACAAATGCGGCGGCGGCCAAGCTGCGGGCTGACATCACGGCCCGCCTTGCGCAGGAGGTGCGCGCCCACCCCGGCAATACCAACCTGCGCCGCCAGCAGCTGCTTTTGCAGCGCACGTCCATCGGCACGGTGGATGCCTTTTGCCTGCATTTTGTGCAGCAGCATTTTGCCATGCTCGATGTGCCCCCCGACTTCACGACCGCCGAGGCGGCCGACCTTGCCCGCATTGAGCAGGAGACATTGGCCGCCACGCTGGAGACCGCCTATCAGGACGCCGACTTCCGCGCCTTTGCCGACCTGTACGACCGGGGCCGTACCGACAGCACGGCCGGGGATGCAGTCCTCGACCTCTATCACTTTACCCGGGCATTGCCCCACCCGGCGGCATCGCTGACTGCGTTTGCCGAAATGTGGCAGCAGGAGGCCCCGCCGCAGCAGACCGAATGGGGCCGTGAGCTGCTGGGCATTGCGCTGGCCCGGGCGCAGGGCGTCAAGGCGCTGCTGGACAGCGGCGCAGCCATCGCAGCGCGGGACGAAAAGGCCGATGCCGCCTACACGGCCGTCATGCTTGATGATGCCGCCCGGGTCGAGAACCTCTGCTACCATCTGGAGCAGGGCGATTGGGATAAATGCCTGTCGGCGCTTGAGCTGGTTCTGTCGGGCTGGCGTGCGGCGGGGCGCATCAAGGGCGGCAAGGACGCAAACCAGTCTGCCGCCGCTGCGTCCGAGCTGCGCGACCGCGCAAAAAAGCAGCTTGAAAGCCTGCGCCGGGACGCACTGCTCTGCACGGCTGAGGAATTTGCCGCTGACCGCCGCCGCGCTGCGCCGCTAGTGGCAGCTCTTGTGCGGGTAACGCAGACCTTTGCCGACAACTGCTTTGCCGCAAAATGTGCTGAAAAGGTGCTGGACTACGCGGATTATGAGCATCTGACGCTCGATCTGCTCGTCAATGAGCGCAACGAGCGCACGCCGCTGTGCCGCACGGTCAGCAGCCGCTACACGGCGGTGCTGGTGGACGAGTATCAGGATACAAACGCCCTGCAGGACGCCATCTACTTTGCGCTGGCCCGCCCCGAAGCGGACAACCTTTTCTTCGTGGGCGACATCAAGCAGAGCATCTACCGGTTCCGTCTGGCGGACCCCGGTATCTTTGTGGGCAAGCAGCAGCAGTGGAAGCCCCACCCGCAGCCGGCCCCAAGCCCGGCCACGCTGGCGCTGGATGCAAACTTCCGCAGCGCACCCGGCGTGATCGCGGGCATCAACTATCTGTTTGAGGTGTTTTTCACGCAGGGACTGGGCGGCGTACCCTATGGGGACGGCCAGCGGCTTGTTGTGGGCGGGGATAAAAGCGCCGCCTATCGGGGCCTGTGCGAGATCGATGTCATTGACGGGGCCGATACCGCGGGGGATGCCGCTGTCATTGCCCGGCGCATTGCTGAGATGGTCAAAACCGGCTTTGCCGTCCGCAGCAAGGAGGGGGTGCGCCCCTGCCGGTATGAGGACTTCTGTATCCTGCTGCGCGGCCGCAAGGGCTTTGCCGATTATGAGGGCGCACTGCGCACGGCGGGCATCCCGGTCTTTGCGGATTCCGCCGCCGATCTGCTCGATGAGCCGCATATCCGTCCCTTTGCGGCGCTGCTGCGTGTTATCGACAACCCGGCGCAGGACATTCCGCTGGCAGCCGTGCTGCTGAGCCCGATGTTCCCCTACACGGCAGACGACCTTGTTGCGCTGCGCCGTGCAAGGCCCAACGGCAGTCTGTACGGGGCGGTCCTTGGCGGGGAGCAGGCGCGGTTTGCCCCCTTTACCGAGGCGCTGGCCGAGTACCGCCGCCTCGCCCGCACCCTGCCGGTGGAGGAGCTGCTCGGGGAGCTGCTGGCCCGCACCGGTTATCTTGCCGCCGTGGGTGCGCTGCCTGACGGCCTGCGCTGCCGCGAGGATCTGCTCAGCTTTACAGCGTGGGCTGCCGGGGCCGGGCGCGCGGGGCTGCCCGCGCTGATACGCGCGATGGACGCTGCCGCCCACAACGGCGGACTGAACCAGAGCGCGGGCGGGCAGACCCGCCCCGGCTGTGTTTCCATCATGACGGTACACCGCTCCAAGGGGCTGGAATTTCCGGTCGTTTTTGTGGCGGACACAGCCCACCAGTTCAACCAGAGTGACGCTGTGCGGCCGGTGCTGACCCACAGCCGCCTTGGCGTGGGCGTCATGCTGCGTGCGCCGCGGGCGGCCAAGCGGTTTAAAACGCTGCCCTATGCGGCGCTGGCGCAGGCCATCCGCACCGAGACATTGAGCGAGGAGATGCGCGTGCTGTATGTTGCGCTGACCCGCGCACAGGATGCGCTGATCATCACGGTGCCGCTCAAACGGACCGACAGTGCGCTGAAGCTGCCCGCCCTCTGCGCCGCAGCCGAGGCCACCGGCCCGGAGTCGATGCGCGGCATGGGCAGTTGGGCAGGCTGGCTGCTGACCGCTGCAATGCTGCACCCGGGCAGCGATGCGCTTTGGGCGCGCACGAACTTTCTGCCGCACCACCGCAAAACCGGTGTGCCGCTGGACATTCGGCTGCTGCCCCTGCCCGAGCGGACGGAGCAGCCGCCTGCGCCGCCCGCCGCTGCGGCGGACCCTGTGCTGGTGGCGCAGCTGCGGGCCAGCTTTGCGTGGCAAAGCCCCCGCGCCGCGCTCGAAAAGGTCCCCGCCAAGGTCAGCGTCAGCGCGGTGGCCCACGCCGCCCGCCCGGTTGCGCTGGAGCGCCCGGCCTTTCTGCAAAAAAGCGGTATGACCGGCGCCGAGCGCGGCACCGCCATCCACGCCTTTATGCAGAGCGTGCCCTTTGACGGCCCGGCCCCCGATCTGACGGCCGAGGTACAGCGGCAGACCGGGCTGCAGCTGCTGGACGCCGCGCTGGCGGATAAGCTGGATCTGGACGCCGTGCGCCCCTTCTTTGACAGTGCGGTCTGGCGGCGAATCCGGCTGGCTCGCCGCATCCTGCGCGAGGAGCCGTTCATCACGGCCCTGCCTGCTGCCGACATCACCCCCGCCGCACAGCAGGGGAGCGCCGCCGGGGCCGAGGTGCTGGTGCAGGGCATTGCGGACCTTGTGCTGGTGTTTGACGAGCATGCCGAGATCCTTGACTATAAGACCGACCGCAGCCGCGATGCGCAGTATTATATTGACGAATACGCCGCCCAGCTGCGGCTTTACCGCCGGGCGTTTGCCCAGAGGTTGAGCGTGCCGGTGACGAAGCTGACGATCTACAGCTTTGCCATCGGAGATGAGATTGATGTGCCGCTTGGCTAAAGGAGGAGCGGCGTCCTCGACGCCCCGCAACCATATTTTTACTGCCCCATAACAAAAAACGACCGATGGCTTTTGCACCATCGGTCGTTTTTTATGCTGTTACGCCTGCCGGAATCGGCTCAGGAACTCAACAGTCTTGGGGTTCTGCGGGCGCTCAAAGATGTCGGCGGGGGTGCCCTCCTCACAGATGACGCCGTCCGCCATGTAGACTACATGGGTAGATACATCGCGGGCAAAGGCCATCTCATGGGTGACAACAAGCATCGTCAGCCCCTCCTTGGCCAGCTGGCGCATGACGGCCAGCACCTCGCCCACCATCTGGGGGTCCAGCGCGGAGGTCGGCTCGTCAAACAGCAGCACCTCGGGCTGCATGGCCAGCGCGCGGGCAATCGCCACACGCTGCTTCTGCCCGCCGGAAAGCTGGCGCGGCTTGGCATGGATATAGGGGGCCATGCCGACCTTCTCCAGATTGTCCAGTGCGGTGCGCTCGGCGGATTCCTTGTCCATGTGCAGCACATAGCGCAGACCCGCCGTGCAGTTGTCCAGCACCGTCATATTGTTGAAAAGGTTGAAGCTTTGGAACACCATGCCCACCTTGGCGCGGTAGGCGCACGGGTCACTGCCCTTGGCCGTGATGTCGTTGCCGTGGAACAGCACCTTGCCGTTCGTGGGGGTCTCCAGCAGGTTGATGCAGCGCAGCAGAGTCGATTTGCCGCTGCCGGACGCGCCGATGATGCAGGTCACGTCGCCCGCGTTGACGGTAAAGTCCACGTCACGCAAAACAACATGGGTGCCGAAACTCTTGGAGAGGTGGCGCACCTCGATAACAGGCTCAGACATGGGCTGCGCCTCCCTTCATATCCAGATTCTGGGACTCATGGTTCGGGTCCGGGGCATTGTACATGCCGCTGGTGTAGGCCAGCGAGTCGGTGGTGTTCAGGTCGTAGTTCTGCGGGCCGTCCAGCGCTTTCTCCCACAGGCGCAGCAGGTAGCTGGCGAACAGGGTCATCGTCAGGTAGATGACCATGACGATGGCAGCGCTCTCAAAGTAGGTGTACAGCGCGCCGACCACGCTCTTGTGGACAAAGAACAAATCGGTGATCGAGATAACCGACAGCACCGAGGTGTCCTTGATGTTGATGATGAAGTTGTTGCCGATCTGCGGGATGATGTTGCGCAGCGCCTGCGGCAGAATGACATGGAGCATCGTCTGCCAGTGGTTCATGCCGATGGCCTTGGCACCCTCGGTCTGGCCCGGGTCGATGGACACGATGCCGCCGCGGACTGTCTCCGCCATATAGGCACCGGTGTTGATGGAAACGATGAAGAAGCCTGCCTGCCACATGCCCATCTTGATGCCGAACACCTGCAAAAGACCGTAGTAGATGAACACGGCCTGCACGATCATCGGCGTGCCGCGGAACAGCTCCACATAGCAGCGCAGGAAGATGTGCAAAATCTTGAGCAGCACCCGCTTCCACGCCGGGTCACGCTGCTTGTCGATGGGGATGGTCTGCAGTGCGCCGACCGCAAAGCCGATCAGGCAGCCGAAAAATGTGCCGACCAGCGCCAGCAGCAGGGTCGTGCCCGCGCCGCGCAGATACGAAAAGCCGTACTTCTGCAGCACTGTGGCACAGTTCATGAAAAAGTCTTGCATGAAATTCTCCTTTGTGATTTCTTCACTTTACCAACACCGAAGCCCCTGCCGCACAAAACGGCAGGGGCAGGCGGGCAAAATTACTCGCTCAGGGGCTGAACGCTGATGGCGTCGTCCATCATGGCGTTGTAATCATCAGCGGTCATCGTGGACAGGACCTCGTTGATGGCGCTCTGCAGGGCGGTGTTGCCCTTCTTCATCGAGATGCCGATGTTGATGTCCTCCTCGCTGACCTTGAAGTCATTGTCGCCGCCGCCAAAATCCAGCAGCGTGAAGTCGGGGTAGGCGACCAGCGCGGCCTGCGCGGTGGGACGGTCGGTGACAACGATGTCGCAGGCACCGCTGTTCAGGGCCACCAGCATGGCGGGCGCGGTCTCCTGCGCGGGCAGGATGTTGGCGTTCTCGATCTGGGGCAGGCAGGTGTCATACCAGATAGTGCCCAGCTGGCTGGTAGCGGTCGCACCGGCCAGGTCGGCCACGCTCGCCGCATTGGCGTAGGCACTGTCCTTCTTCGTCAGGGTGACGATCGAGGCGTAGTAGTAAGGGTTGCTGAAATCGACCTGTGCAGCGCGCTCAGCCGTGATGGACTGACCGGCGATGACGCAGTCCACATCGCCGCTCATGACGGCGGGAATCAGGCTGTCCCAGTCCAGCTTGACGATCTGGACCTGCTGGCCCAGTGCCTCGCCGATCTTCTTGGCCATCATGACATCGTAGCCGTAGGCGTAGTCGCTGGAGCCGCGGATCGCAACGGCACCGTTGGAATCATCGCTCTGGGTCCAGTTGTAGGGGGCGTAAGCGCACTCCATCGCAACGGTCAGGGTGGTGGGGTCGCCATCGCCGTCCGGGGCACCGGCAGCATCCGCAGTGGCCGCAGTGCTCTCAGCAGCAGGGGCGGCGGAGGTGTCGGCGCTGGAGCCGCAGGCGGTCAGACCGGCGGCCAGCAAACCGGCCATGGTCAGTGCAAGCATTTTCTTGAGTTTCATCTTGAACTCTCCTTTACCTTTATAAGTGTTTCCCTCATATTCATGCAAAAAGCCCCGGCGTCCTGATTGCGGATACCGGAGCTTGAAGCATGATTTTGCCGGATAGCGCAGCGTGCGGCCGCGCCCTTGCGGCTATGTATAAATATTACTCTATAGGAGCCGGTTTGTCAAGTGCCGATTACACTCAAACAGTGGCTTTTGCTTCGGGCGCATCGCAGGTGGTGTAGCTCTTGACGCTGTGGAACACAATGTTCAGGCCCAGCACAATCAGCAGCACTGCAAGGATCAGCTGCAGGCCGTTGGCGATAAAGACAGCGCCCCAAGTGGTCTCACCGGCAGGGATGGCGGTGGACGCAGCGGCGGAGATGGCCTTGACCATCGCAATCAGGCGCTGCACCAGTGCGGTGAAGGTGACGCAGAGCATGATGACCAGCGGCGGGAAGAGCATCTTGTTGTTGCGGCCCGTGACCTTGAGGAAAACGCACAGGGTAGCCAGGACCAGAGCGCTGAGCAGCTGGTTGGCGGAACCGAACAGAGGCCAGATGTTGGCATAGCCGACCTGGG
>ERZ834722.3012-NODE-3012-length-12090-cov-153.707104_pt1 | contig 12090 bp, 8 predicted proteins | sample MGYA00519576_ERZ834722 | MGnify/ENA primary metagenome ERZ834722 (study PRJEB31850, sample SAMEA3708759) | human gut metagenome | biome: human gut; feature: human-associated habitat; material: faeces | place: China | collected 2014 ...
GGTCAGGTTCCATGTGGTTGATGATAAGGTAATCGATTTCGCGGTCGCCAATCACCTCGTGGATGTTCTCCATAAACTGGGTGAAGAAATCCACCTCTACTGTATCAACCAGCGCTACCTTCTCATCGTCAATGATATAAGAGTTGTAACTCACTCCGTTAGGCAAAGGCCAGAGGCCCTCAAAACGATGCTTGTTGCGGTCGTTTACACCTACGTAATAAATTTTGTTTGTAATTTCTGTCATATCTTTTATATTTTTATAATTCCTTCTTCTTTTCTTCTCCGAATTCCTTGGAAACATAATTGTAGATGTCCTTGCAGCATTCGGTGGAGAATTCTTGAGCCGAAACAAGGAGACTGTCCCATTGCGCCTCAGATAAGCCGCGGTCGATGTCCTCGCGGGTGATTCCATCCTTAATCAGTCCGAAAACGAAACCGGCATTGAAATTATCGCCGGCTCCGATAGTGCTCACCGGTTTCATCTTCTCCGAAGGATAACTCTTGGCAAAGCCGTTCTCGGCACGAACCTCTACAGGCTCAGCGCCCTGGGTGCAGATAAACTTCTTGCAGTAGAAACTGATTTCGGCATTATAAACCTTATCCGCCTCCGGTTTCTTGTAGAGGATTCCAAAGTCCTCGTGGCTTCCGCGTACGAAATCAGCCATCTCCAGGTTCTCTATCAGATTAGGCGTAATCTTCATGATTTCGTTCTGATGAGAAGCACGGAAGTTGATGTCGTAATAAAGAATGGCGCCGTGCTCCTTCGCATACTCCAGGAAGCCGGCAACCTGAGGACGGACTACAGGATTCAGAGCGAAGAACGAACCGAAGAGCACGATGTCGCCAGGATTGATTTCCGGTGTGGCAAACTCCAGCTGGTCGTGAGGATGATCTTTATAGAAGATGTAGTCGGCATTGTTGTTCTCGTCGAGGAAAGCCAGCGAGAGCGGCGACTTGGATTCCGGGAAGATGCTCACATTGTCAGCATTCACCCCATTATCTCTCAAAAACTGAATCACATACTCTCCTATGCGGTCGTTGCCCGCCTCGCTGATAAACGAAGCATTTACGCCCGCACGGCCCAACGAGATGACTGCATTGAATGATGAGCCACCCGGTACTGCCTCTATCGGCTTGCCGCCCTTGAAGATGATGTCAAGCACGGTTTCTCCTATTCCTATTACTTTGCGCATTGTTTTTGTTGTCTATATTTTATTTTTGGTGGCAAAGATAAGTCTTTTTGGCGATAATGCAAAATAAATGACTATTTTTTTGGATAAATTACATTTTCAGTGTAACTTTGCACCTTGAAATGAAATACAATACTTATACACTCGATAATGGACTCCGCATCATCCACCTGCCTTCAGACAGCAAGGTGGTGTATTGCGGTTACCAGATTAACGCCGGCACCCGAAACGAGGAGCCGGGCGAAGAAGGACTTGCCCACTTCTGCGAGCACGTTACTTTCAAGGGCACAGAGCGCCGCAAGGCGTGGCACATTCTCAACTGTCTGGAGAGCGTGGGAGGTGACCTGAATGCCTACACCAACAAGGAAGGCACGGTTTATTACTCCGCCATCCTCAAGGAGCACATCGCAAGAGCCGTAGATCTGCTCACCGACATCGTTTTCCATTCGGTTTATCCGCAAGCGGAAATCGACAAGGAGGTAGAGGTAATCTGCGATGAGATAGAGAGTTACAACGATTCTCCTGCCGAACTGATTTATGATGAATTCGAAAATATCATCTTCAAGGGTTCGCCGCTGGGCCACAATATTCTGGGCACAGCTGAGCAGGTTCGCTCGTTCAAGACAGAAGATGCGCTGCGCTTTACAAGAAAACTTTACCGGCCGAATAATGCGATATTCTTCGCTTACGGAGACATTGACTTCAAGAAGCTGCTAAGACTCTTGAAGAAGAGCTTTTTAAGTGAAGAACGAAGAGTGAAGAGTGAAAAATTCAATAGTCCAGAGGCGCAAACCCAATTCAATATTCAACACTCAACATTCAACACTCAACACTCCTTCGAGGGGCAGACGATTGTGATGCAGAAGAATACGCATCAGGCTCATGTGATGATTGGAACCCGCGCCTACGATGTGAACGACAGCCGCAGAATGCCGCTCTATCTGCTCAACAATATGCTGGGCGGACCGGGAATGAACGCCAAGCTGAATCTCGCCCTGCGCGAGCACAACGGACTGGTTTACACCGTAGAGAGCACGATGGTGGCTTATGGCGATACGGGCATTTGGAGCATTTATTTCGGCTGCGATGAGCACGACGTGAAGCGCTGCCTCAGACTGGTTCGCAAGGAACTGGATAAGTTCATGCAGAAACCGCTGAGCGAGGCGCAGCTCAAGGCCGCCAAGAAGCAGATTAAGGGACAGGTAGGCGTGGCTTGCGACAACCGCGAGAACTTTGCCCTCGACTTCGGCAAGAGCTTCCTTCACTATGGCTGGGAGAAGAATGTAGACCGACTCTACGAGCAGGTGGATGAGATTACTGCCGAACAGATACAGGCCGTGGCTCAAGAATTGTTTGATAAAGACAGGCTCACCACGCTGATTTTCAGATAATGTTGATTTCAGACAAATAGCTCAAGTAATAAGAAAATAAAGAAGGCAACAACTTGGGGCGTCATGCGACTTCCCTCGTTGTTGCCTTCGTAATTTAATGAATTAAAAACTGCTTTTTTCTTAAAAACAACTAACAATTAACCTAAAAACTTAAACCTAAAAACCTAAAATGAAAATCTATAAAACCTAAAACGAATTCTTAACAATCTATATATGAAATCCCCAATCAGAATTTATCACGAAAACTCTCAGGGGACAGTATGAATTTCAAATGAAAAGGAGTTTTTACTCTCCTCTCTGATTTCGGAAGCCCTTTTGGCTCCCTACTGTTTTTTACTCAGCTGTGCATTGCTGCCAGCCATTTTTAATCTCGGCTCTTTTGGAGCCCTTCGCATGGCTAATCTCCGATTAAGCCAACTTGTTGCTAATAGCACCAACTTCAGCTACACATGCAACAACTACTGCGAAAATCATTCCTAATACTAACATAATCTTTTCCTTTCTTAAATTTGTTATCTTAAATATACAATCTTGTAGTTTTACCTAACAAAATCTTAACTCTCTTTATTTCTTACCTCCCGGAGGAGGATTTCTATGCTCTCTTAGCTTCGTAGCTTATTTACCGCAGTTCATTCCGAGGTTCATACCTGCGCAAGCAACTACTGCGAATGCTACTACTGCTACTGTCATTATCCCGAACATTACCATAATCTTTTATCCTTTTTTCTTTTTCTGGTGCAAAGGTACAACTTTTTGTGTGCGCACACAAACATTTTAGGAGAAAAGTTTCAAAAAGCCCTTTTTTCTTGATTAAGGTCAAGGACATTTACATTCTCGCTACAAAATTAGGCACGGATTACACGGATTACACGGATGTTCTACAAGATTATAAATACGCTTCTGATTGACATAAGAGACTTAAAATCCGCGTAATCCGTGTAATCCGTGCCTAATCTATACTCCCCAAGTCACCGCTACGCAGCCACTCCTGGCGTTCCGTAGTGCCCATACTTGGCGATGAAACGGGCGGTCTTGGTGAAGGTGCCGTCCTCGTTCTTCATGATGAAGCCACGCTTCTTCCAGTTGCACAGCAGGATGGCAAGCTTCGTCTTGGTGCCATGAACCTGACAGATGTTCTGAATCTCAGTCTTGTCAAAGGTGTCATGAACGTAGAGAAGAAGATTGCTCACACCGGGAGTATGACACACAGAGCGGCTGTCTGCATCTATCGCCTCCTGCATCTGATTGCCGAAGAAACGCATCTTGCACCACAGATCATACTTCACGCTCCATACGATGAAATCCTCTATCGCCTTCTCCCACTTCTCGCCATTCGCCAGATAAAGCACCATCGCGCGGCGGAAACCATTCGCCAGACCACGCTTGGCAAACTCGGCGTAAGGCTTGTTGTAAGCCAGCTGAGCCATCTCCATAATCTCATTCTCCAGGCGCTCGATAAGCTGGCGAGCCTTACGGCACTCCTTGAAACCGCTGGCTGCGTTCAGCTGCTGGATGTAAGGAGAAAGCTGCGACTTGAACTGCGCATCATAACTGCCCACCTCCGGACGCGGAGCGAAATCGGGACGGATGATGGTGGCGAGCGACAGGCGGCTCACGGCTCCATCAGCCACCTCACGAACCGAGAAGAACTTCTGCGTAACGGCAATGGTGCTTGAAGCATTCCAGTTGAAACGGGTCTTTACGCGGGCTGTAACGCTCTTGGTTCCTACTCGCTCCTGGCCGTCCTCTGAATTGTCCCAGCAGAGGCGAATCAGCTGGCTAGGGTCGTTAAACTTCCTGAGCATGTCTACCTCGTCCATCTTGCAGTAGAGATAAGCATCGCCAGCCTTCTGTACGTCGTCTAGACGCTGGATGTAGGCAGCGCGGGTAAGGTCGGGCGAAACGATGCGGATGCAGATGTCTTCCGGGCGCACAGGCTTCTTCTTGTTGTCGCCCATGGTGTTCACCTCGTCTTTCCAGTCCTGCTCCTTCTGGCGGTTCACCTTATCCATCTGAACCAGGTCTTCGATGATGCAGTCGATGGGGCCGTTGACGAGCGATTTGCCTGACGACATGGCTGCAATGAGCAGATTCATCATCGCCGCCTCATGCACCTGATTATCCGTGTAGCGGAAGGTTACGCCCTTGAGATGAGCGGCAAGCGCAGGGAAGACCGCCATTGCCACAGCCGCCTTGAAATCGGCAGGCACCTTGCTGGTGAGCAGCTTGATGAGCTTAGGCAGCTTGGCTGGCATCTGAGGAGGAACATCGGCATAGATTCCCGCCTTCTCGGTGGCCTGCTTGGCAAGATGATTCTTGCGGGCAGTCTCTACAGCCTGCTTTACCAAATCCGGAATCGCAGTAGATTGCGCCACCTTGCAGGCATTCTCTACGGTGGCGAACGCCTTCGCCTCGTCTTCTCCGAAGGTTTCTATTACCTGCTTGATCCAAGCCGCCTCACTATTACAGATGTATCTCAGCAGGCAGGCTTCACGATAGATGAAGTTGTTGCGGTTGCCGTGGACAGGAGCGCCGCCCATCAGCTCTACCAGCGCCTTCACAATCTCCTCGTAAGGAACGCCGTCGTAAGTCTGCTCATACTGCACGGCATTGGCAGCCCGTCTCGCCTTCTCCTCCTCGCTCTCGATGGGTTCGAAATCTACGGTTGGAGCAGAAGATGCATTCTGAAATGCCTGGTTCTGAGAAGATGCATTTGCTGAACTCTGAGAGGCTCCTGAGCGGGCTGAATCTACATCCAGCGGACGTCCGTCAATATCCAGTCCTCTCTTGCGGTAAGCCTCACGGTATTCAGCCACAGCCTCCTTATCCAGGCGCTTGTACCAGTCGTCGGCAGTATAGATCTGACTTGCCGCATCGGTGATGAAGATGATGCGCTCCGGGGTTACGCAGCTAGGGTCTTCGGTGGCGTGGATGAGTTTGCAGAAGGCGCTCTGAGCCTCAGCGATGGTCATTCCTACCGGGATGCGGATGTCGATGTGGGCCTTGTTGCGGGCTGAGCGCTCGATGTGGAGCACCTTTCCCTTCCAGAGTTCAATGTCTTCGGCTGAGAAGATTTTCTCTCTGAAGAGCTTCTCTGTAGGCTCATCAAAAATTCCGTTCAGCAGAAGGGCGTTCTTTACCGCTGGCTCAACCTCCTCAGGATTGTCAATGTCTACGGTTGTCTGGAAGGTGAAAGCCTCTGGGTCGATGAATTTCTGGGCGCGATGGTCTTCGAGGAAGTGGAAGTAGTGAGGTGAGCGGAAAGGCAGCTGCTTCTTGAGGTCAGAAACCTTCCGGTCTAGCTGCTGGTAGGTTTCGCCTGCCTTCATCTCCTCCTGCTTCTTGATGATGACGAAGGCGAGCGCATCCTCGTTCTCAAACTGCGCAGCATTTACTGCATCAGCCACCTGCTGCATCATCTGGTTCTGCTGGGCGGTGAGGTCACGAATCTGACCAACGAGCTGTGCGAGCCAAGGCTGCTTGGTAAGCTCGGTGTAGTAATCGAGGAGATGGGATGAAATCTGTCCCATGTTCGCTCTGCGGTTAGGGTTCATTGCGATGAGACGGCTGCTGAGCTGCTTGCATTCATCAAAGGTTAATGATTTTTGTGTCATAAATCTATATTTTTTTAGTTGTAAAAGACAGGCTCTTTTTGCAGAAACCTGCCGCCTTCCATTCTGAAAAGCGATGCAAAGATAAGGAAAAAGAAAGTAACTCCATTATTATACCTCTGCCGGTAAAAGCTGTATAAAAATATCGGGCAAGAGGGATAAAGTTTTTAGATTCAGGTATAAAGAGAGGTATAAAACAAGGGAGAAGAAAAGAAAACAGGCTACAAGAAAAAAGCGTTGGCAACAGATTACAAATCCGCTGCCAACGCCCATTATTCTTTTAGCCAATCATCTAACATAATCCCCTTCTTAAAAGCTTCTTCTCCCAGGATTTTCATAAAAATATCAACAATCTCACAATAACGGTTGAATTTTGCCTCTTGTGTATTAATCAATTCTTCCTGCTCCAGATCTTTCCATTTCAAAGCTTCATGGTTGGAAAAGGGAGCGATTCCTGCTTGCCTCAAATCATCCCTACCGCAGAGACGAGCTTTCGGACCGGATATTTTTTTGCCTTCAAATAGCTCTTCCAAGAATGTACAGAACGATTGAGGAGAATTGGGTGGGAGTAATTCCCAATCGCCCATCAGGCGGAAAATAGGATACCAATAGGCCTGTTTTGAAAGAAACACGCCATAATATCCCCTCTTCTGATAAACAGCAATCTTCAAGACTGCCTTTTTCACTAGTGCCATGAGTTCCTTCTTATGCTCTCCAATCGCAGGTTTCTTCCCCACAGTCTTCATCGCTATCAGCGACTCCTCATCGCCGTGCTTGCCCCACTGCTTCACATCGTTCACCCTGCCGTTCATAATCATCAGCACGATGCCCGAGAGCAGCTGGAGCATCTTCTTTCTAGGCACACGCTTATAGAACACCTGACGGAGGAAATCTACCGGGTCGGCCTTAAATGTTGGGTAGAGATTGTGGGGAAAGGCGTGCAGCTGCTGTTCTATGGCGTCCAGCTGGTCTTTATAATCGTAGGTGCCCGTCTGCTTCTTCTTGATGGCATTCGGGGCTTCTACGAAGAAAGAATAGGCCGCACGCTCGCGGTAAGCCGAACTGGTGATGAATCCCATCTCGGTAAGCAGAACGGCCCGGAGGCGCTGCAGTTCCTCATCGTCTATCTGCTCCAGCTTATGAAGGATGCGGTTTCTGGCCTGCGTCATTTCTCGGGAATAATCGCTGCGCTGGATTTCGAGGAAACTGCTGAGCCGCTCTCTAGCCTCAGAAAGGCAATCAGAAAATTCCTCGCGCAGCATCGTCTCAGTTTCTTTATCAAGAGAACTGTTCTCCGCCTCAGAAGAGGTTTTATCGGATGCAGAAGAGGAGTTATCGGATGCAGAAGAACTCTTATCCGAAGCGCCTTCAGAGAGCGTATTCCTGAGGCGGATGATGCTGTTGATGACGCCTTCGAGCATCATGGTGCAGTCGCTGAAGCGGGTGAGCTGTTCGATGGGCAGCACAGGACCGGAGTATTGCCAGTCATCATAAATCTTATCATCATATATTTCGCGGCGCGCCTGCTCCATCTCCTCATCAGAAACATCAGAGAGCACCTTCACCATGAGCTGCAATCCAGCCTTATCGCCCTCATTCTTGCTGTTGCAGCCTATGCACCGGGTGCGCAGGTTCCGCTCCTTGCGGGCGATGATGAGGGCGCGTACGTCCTCGCCTTCCAGGGCTGAAACATAGCCTATAAGCTGCTGTTTGTCATAAGCTTTCACCGCCAGCATGTCGAAGGTGTTGGCGTCATCGGGCACGAGGCAGATGGTTCTTCCCTCTGCTTCTTTAGCATACTCTACCTCATGGCCTTTCACGTCATTATGGGTGAGTCCTACGATATGGAATGTGAGATTCTTCATTTTATGTTGTTATTATTGTTTTTACGTTTGTTTGCAGTCAGGTTACAAAAGTAAGGTTTTTCGGTGAAACCACCAAGCATTCTTGTTTAAATTTCCTAAAAGAGGGGACGGAGAAGAGGGTGTTTTAAACTTCGGTTAGTTTATAGATGATAGTTTATAGCAATCTTGCGAACGGCTACGCCCTATCAACTGTTAACTATAAACTATTAACTTGTTGTTGGGGGGTTAACAGGGTTAACAGTTAACAGCCGTTTTTTGCATGGTCCCCCTCGCGTACCTTATTATATAATAATATATATATACTTATTTTTATATAAGTGTGTAGATGGAAGTATGCATTTTTGGGGTGTTAACTGTTAACCTGTTAACCTTTTGCTCTCAGAGCGCCCCCTTTCATCTGAAATGCGCTCTCTCCCGATGCTTGTTAAAGATGGCTGGCTGAGCCTTGGCAGAAAAAAGCTCAAAACGCCCTGATACAGCCCGTTTTACGGGCTTATATGATGACTAGAGAGAGGCATAAATGATGGCTGGCGAGAGGCATAAATGATGGCAGAAAGAGGGCATAAATGATGCCTCACGAGGGGATGGATCATGCATCGCGAGGGAAGAAATGTTGCGTCGCGACGGAACGGGGAATGCATCGCGATGCAGAAAAAAGGGCTTTTTAGAGCGGAAAACTATGAGTTGCGGGGCAGAAAACTATGAGTAAGTTTTGTTAACGGGAGGGAAAACAACAAGGCGATACTCTTCTCTTATAGGAAGAATATCGCCTCGTTGCCTTCATTAAAAAGGAGGTCAAGGATGCTCATATTGGGCTGAAAACCGTATTTCTGCCCGTAAACCTGGTAATAGTGCTTCGACTCGAATTCGGGGTCAGGGAGCGGTTTCTTGGGGCGAATCGCATCGCGGAAATCAACTATCTGAGTGTTGAATGTTGAATGTTGAATGTTGAATTGGGCTTGCGCCTTTGGACTATTGAATTCTTCACTCTTCACTCTTCGTTCTTCACTTTCTTCGCTCTTCACTCTTCGTTCTTCACTTAAAACGTATTCGTCAGTGACGCTTATCTTCGGGCGGATGTCGAGGAGTTCTATCATCTTCTCGGTAGTCTCCATGTTGAAATCGAAGAGGAACTCGTATTTCTTCTCGTAGAAGGGGCGGATGTCGTCCTGATAATACTCGAAGAAAGGGCTCTCGCCGTAGGCGGAGAGGAGCGCATTCCAGTGGACGTGGCGCCAGTTGGCGTGGTCGGAGATGCGGATGTCCTTCATCGACAGAGAGATGTCGTGATTGGTGGGGATGGTGAGCGAGAGGGGGCCGTTGGTGGTCGGAATAATCATACGGTTGCGATAGGTTTGCTTGATAAAGCTCTCGTGGCACTCTATCAGGCATTCATCGTAGCGGTTCAGCTTCTGGTACCACTGGATGGGGCCGAAATATGTGGAAGAAAGAAGGGCTTTCAATTTCTGCTTTGTTATGAAGGGTTAATGATGAAGAGGGGGACGAGCGATGGAATCGCTCGGAACGGGGACAGACGGGGGACAAGCTTCCGGCGGGGCTCTAAGCAGCGGCGAGGGCGCGAGAGAGCGAGGAGCGAGGGAGCTAGAACAGCTTAAAGGCTTTGCCTATCATCTGGTGCTTATGGACTAGCTGCTGGCCGGTTGGCGTCTTCAAGAGATAGAAGCGGCAATCCTTGCAGCCGCAGCGCTTGCAGCATACGGTAGGAATGACGAACTGCACGGTGTCGATGCGCAGCGTATCGCCCGGAAGCTTCTCTATCCTGCCTATGAAATGAGACTCGAAGATGCGCTTGCGGCGCTGGTTCTTGGGCTGGTAAACCACCGTATCGGTGAAAACAACCACATCGCCACGCCCGAAATTTTCGCAGTCAATCCTGTTCACTATCACCCGGTTGCCTGCCTTCAGCTGGGGCGGAAGCCCGCCCTGAGGCACCGAGAAGATAGTGAAGACATAGGTGCGCACTGCCCAAGCCAGGAGCAGCGACAACACCAATGCTATTAGGAATTTGACGGCAGTCTTCAATTCTTATTTCTTTTTTCTTACTTAATATTGTCTACAAAAGTGAAGAGGCGGTTCCAACGGATGCCTGAGAAGCCCGGATGATCTGGGCTGTGGCTCCACCAGATGAAGATAGGCTTGCCCACGATGTGGTCCTCAGGAACGAAACCCCAGTAGCGGCTGTCGGCTGAGTTGTGGCGGTTGTCGCCCATCATCCAGTAGTAGTCGAGCTTGAAGGTGTAGCTCTTAGCCAGCTTGCCGTTGATGAAGATGCGGCCGGCGTTGTCTACCTTCAGGTCGTTGCCCTCATAAACCTTGATGCAGCGCTCGTATACAGGCAGATTCTTCAGCGTAAGAGCGATGCTCTCGCCCTTCTTCGGAATCCATACCGGACCATAATTATCTCTTGTCCAGCCGGTATAGGCGTTGAGCGGATAGAGGTCGCCATAGGTTGCATCTGTATTGATAGAGATGCTCTCTACGAGGTTTCTGTTCGCCTTCAGCGCCAGATAAGCCTTCTTGGTGAGTGGAATCACGCCACTCTGATTATACATCAGCAAGTCTTCGTTGGTGATTCCCAACTCATCGGCAAGGTCGATTGGGAACTCGCCCTTGAGCTTCATCTTATAAGTATACTGCACGTTATCAGGCTCTTTGTTTGCCTTTCCGTTCAGATAAACGATGCGGTTCTTGATCTGCAGGGTCTGACCAGGCAAGCCCACGCAGCGCTTTACATAGTTCTCGCGGCGGTCGGTAGGACGGCTGATGATGTCGCCATATTCGCCCGGCATGCTGCTGATGTAGTTGCGGCCTGTAGCATAAACCTGCTCAAAATAATGGCGCTGCTGCAATGGGTTCATCGCGCGCACATCCTTTTCCTGTCCGTTCTGCTGCATCAGCTGGTCGCCGATGCTGTAAACCATCTGGTAGTAATCATTCGCCTGATAGCGCTCCTCATTGACGAGCGTATCGCCTGCAGGATAGTTGAACACCACGATGTCATTGAGTTTCACGTTGCCCAAACCCTTTACGCGGCGGTAATCCCAGTGAGGCCACTCTATGTAGCTCTTCACGTTGACCAGCGGCATGGTGTGCTGGGTGAGCGGCATGGTGAGCGGAGTTTCAGGAATGCGAGGGCCGTAGCTTACCTTGCTCACGAAGAGATAATCGCCCGTAAGGAGACTCTTCTCGAGAGAGGAAGACGGAATGACGTAGTTCTGGAAGAAGAAGAGGTTGATGAAATAAACCGCTACGAGAGCGAACACCAGCGCATCTACCCAGCTCATGATGAAGCGCACAGGGCCTTCTTCATCCTTCCACCACTGCCAGTGAATCTTCTTGGTGATGTAAACATCGAAGATGAACGGAACCACGATGAGTCCCAGCCAGCTTTCTACCCAAACCAGAAAGAGGAGATAGAGGGCGAGAACCACTGCGAACTTCGCCCACTGTACCTTCATATTGAGTTTTTGTTTCTCTTTATCTATCATAACTTCTGCTTAGAACTTAAATAAATCTGATGTGGTGAGCAAGCCGGAATGGTTGGCTGTAAACTCAGCTGCGAGAACGGCTCCCAGGGCAAAGCCCTTGCGAGAATGGGCGCTGTGCTCGATGGTAATCATATCCGCATCGCTGTCGTACATCACGGCGTGGATTCCCGGAACCTCGCCATCGCGTACGCAGTTGATGACCAAATCCTCATCGGTGATGTTTGCATCGCCCTCATCGTGATGGCCATCCTCAGTCCAGTAAGTAACGCCACGCTTCCAATCCTTCTTTCTATCGATATTGTCGATGATTTCCTCGGCAAGAGTGATGGCTGTACCTGATGGCGCATCGAGCTTGTGCACGTGGTGGGTTTCCTGCATGCATACAGAGTACTGTGGGAAACCATTCATGATTTTAGCCAGATAGCGGTTTACGGCAGAGAAAATGGCCACACCGATGCTGAAGTTAGAGGCCCAGAAGAGGGTCTGCTTACCGTCGGCGCAGAGTTTCTCCACGTCTTCCTTAT
>ERZ834722.3019-NODE-3019-length-12071-cov-10.722037_pt1 | contig 12071 bp, 10 predicted proteins | sample MGYA00519576_ERZ834722 | MGnify/ENA primary metagenome ERZ834722 (study PRJEB31850, sample SAMEA3708759) | human gut metagenome | biome: human gut; feature: human-associated habitat; material: faeces | place: China | collected 2014 ...
CATCGACAAGTGCAAGGAAAAGATCGAGCTGTTCGGCTGCGCAGGCAAGGCCTGAGCAGAAGCGCATCTCCTGAGCACATTCCCGCCCCATAAATGATATTGCCCCGCTGTTCTGTGCATCACAAAACAGCGGGGCATTTTTTTGTAAGCCAGTCCGCAAAAAGGGGGCTGCTGCACCGGTTTTTCCGTGTGCCGCAGCCCCTCTTCTTTACTGGTTCAATTTTGCAAACGCTTCCCGCACATCGCCGGAAAAGTAGAGCGTGCCCAGCGCGCACACGGGGCCGGTTCCCCCAAGGGCGACCGCCCGGGCCACACCGGCTTCAATGGTGGAAGCAGGCTCAGCCCTGCCGCCCCGGGCGCGGATCTGTTCGGCCAGCGTCTCAGCGGGCATGGCGCGGGGGGTATGGGCCGCCACGGTGACGAACTGCCCGGCCAGCGGCAGGAGCAGTGCCAGCATCTCGTCCACATCCTTGTCCGCCATGATGCTGAGCAGGAACACGAACTTCTGCCCCGGAAAGCGGTCCCGCAGACTCTGCACGGTGGCCCGCATTCCGTGGGCGTTGTGGCTGCCATCCAGCAAAAAGACGGGCGAATGCCGCAGCAGCTCGAACCGGCCCGGCCAGCGCACCTGTTCCAGACCGGTACGGATGGCACTGTCCGGGATGTTCCAGCCCCGGCTGCGCAGCACCCGCAGGGCCGTAATGGCCGTGGCGGCGTTCCGGGGCTGATAGCTGCCGATCAGGGGCAGGCGGATGCCGTTCAGGCCGTCAAAATCAAAGGTGACAGCATCCAGATCTCCGTCCTCGATGGTCAGCCTGCTGAGATCCACGACAGTCAGCGGCGCGTGCCGCTCTGCCGCCGTACGGGCGATGACGGCATCGGCCTCAGGCACACCGCCATAGCTCACCACCGGGCTGCCCGGCTTGATGATGCCCGCCTTGGCCGACGCGATATCGGCCAGGGTGGGGCCCAGCTCCTTCACATGATCCATGCCCAGCGCCGTGATGACCGCGCACTCCGGCGGGTCGATGACATTGGTGGAATCCAGCGTGCCGCCCAGGCCCACCTCCAGCACCACGATGTCGCATTTCGTCTCAGCGAACCAGAGCATTCCCAACGCCGTGATGATCTCGAACTCGGTGGGGATATCGGTCATGGCATCGGCAGCGGGCTTCACACGCTCCACCAGCCGCACCAGCGCCTCGTCCGGGATCTGTTGGCCGTTTACCTGAATGCGCTCGTTGAACCGGTTGATAAAGGGCGAGGTATACAGGCCCACCCGGTAACCCGCCGCCTGCAGGCAGGAGGCCAGCATGGCCGCCGTGCTGCCCTTGCCGTTGGTGCCCGCCACATGGATGAATCTCAGCTGCTTGTGCGGATCTCCCAGTGCGGCCAGCAGGGTCCGGGTGCGGGTCAGGCCCGGCTTGTGCCCCGCCCACTGGACGGCGTGGATATAGTTCAGCGCTTCTTCATAGTTCATTGTGCAATGCCTCGGATCGTTTTATTCTCCAGCAGCAGGCGCACCAGCACGGTATTCACCGCCGCCAGGACCAGCGCGTTTGGAATGCGGGTCACCAGCACGCTCCACGGATAGTTATAGAAGAGGTGGAGTGCCAGCGAGTTGATGACAATGGAGCCCACCGCATGGCCGGCAAACACGCTGATCTGGGTGCGCAGGCCCAGCCGCAGGTTGGGCAGGGCGCGCCAGAGAAGGCCCGCCGTCAGGCCGATGGAGCCAGCCCCCAGCGTGATCAGCGGGTTGATGGCGTAGCCGGAAAGGGTGCCGCCGATCATATCGGCCACTGCACCCACGGCAAAGCCCTCCACCGGCCCGAACAGCACAGCGGCCAGCAGGGTAGGCAGACTGCCCAGGTTGAACCGGACAAAGCCGGTGGAAATGCTCAGCACCCGGGCAAACACGATGCTCATGGCAGTGAGCAGGGCCAGCATGGTGAGCTGGCGGACGGAATTTCTGGAATGGTTCATATCAATTGTCCTCCCCTGTTTCGGGAACCGCGGGGCGGGCAATGCAAAACGCCCTCCCCTGTGACAAACCGCACAAAGGAGGGCGTGATTCAACGGTTCACATCCAGACGGGGCCGCAGACGGCCCCGTCTGCACCCAAGTCCATGCAGCAGCGGGATGCAGGCCATGCACCGCGGGTCTTACCTTCGTCCGCAGCACAACTCCCCGTTGATGCGGCACTTAACGCGCATGGCCTTACTCTGTTGATGGTCTTATTATATGCCTTTTTCCGGCCCATTGCAACCACAACTCCCATCATCTTTCCCAATTCGCGGGGCAGATTTTTGGCGGGGTGCACAATTCCGGCCTACACAAAAAGCCCTTCCGGTGCGTCTCGATCCCATCATCGTTCCTGCCCGCGGGCCCTTCCACTCCGTCAGGATTTGCCCCGGATCGGTTGCATCCGGTGGGCAAATCGTGTATACTGTAACCCGATTTTTATTTGCGGAGGGAGGGGTGCACATGTCCGTTTTGTGTCTGGGCGAAGTCTGGCTGGAGCTGAACGCCGCCATGGCTCCGGAGCTGACGGAGACATTCCGGGCGCAGACCGGCGGCTGGGGTGCAGGCTTCTGCCGCCAGTACGCCGCATTGGGCGGGCAGGCGGCTCTGCTGGCCCAGCTGGGAGCCGACCCCTTTGGCCGCAAGCTGGCGGCCCGGCTTGCCCGGGATGGTGTGGATTGCTCCCTGCTCTGCTTCACGGATGCCTTCCCCACACCGGTGGTGTTCACCGGAGAGGACACCGCTCTGCCCTACCGTGCCCACACCGCCGGGCTGGCCCTTGGGCCGGAACAGCTGGAGGCCGCCCCGTTCCGGGGAGCCTCTGCCTTCTGTTTTTCCTCCGCCGGGCTGGTGGACAGCCCCCTGCGGCTGGCCCACCTCAAGGCCCTTGCCGCCGCCCGGGATGCCGGGGCGCTCTGCTGCTATCTTCCCCGGCTGGCGCAGGCCGCGCCCTACTGGCCGCAGCGGGAGGCCCTGTGCCAGACCGCCCTGCAGTTTCTTGACCGGGCAGACGTTCTCTTTTTAGAGGAGAGCGACCTGCTCCTCCTCTTCGACTCCCGGGAGCTGCGCACAGCCCTGTTTGCCCTGTTCACCGGCCATGTGCAGCTGATCTTTTTCTACAAAAAGGACAGGATTCTCGCCTTTACACGCAGCGTTATGGCTTCTGCCGCAAAAAAAGACCAGAGCCCCGCTCTGGTCTTGTATCGGATGGAACAAATGGGGATCCATGTAATAGATCTGCCACAGTTAAGGGAGCATGTACTAGAACAGTTACTGAGTAACGATGCAAACACAACGGAATGCCAGGGGCACTCCTATTAGGGCAACAACGACGACCGCCGCCAGTGGCGGAAACAGGGAGGAGTTGTTGGGGCAGCGGCCAGCAGGACGCGAGTGCAAAACTTTGCACGAAGCGGATGCTGGGAGCCGCAACCCGGACGCTGGCGAGCGAAGCGAGACTGAGAGGTTTAACTCTTAGCCAAACAAAAACAGCCAGCGCCGTGGAAAGGAGGAGAAAGCGGCGCTGGCTGTGTATGAGAACTCCCAAACATTTGCGGCTGTCAGGAGATGGTTGGTAGTCTGTCCGCTGCCTTGGCTATTGCCTCGCATCAGCAGGGGACAGTGTTTTTTAAAGGGGCCGCGCCGCCCGGTTTCTGCCGGAGATGCGCGGTTTTCATTGCCTGCATGGCATCTTGGGAGGATATTTTTCTGTTCCTCCCTGACTGCACCCTTATTGTACAGGATAAAAATGGAGTTTCTTTGTGAGGAATTTGAACAAATTGAAAATAAACGGAGCCGCTGCACATCATTTTGTACAGCGGCTCCGTTTTTTGCGATTTTTCTTTAATTTTCAGCCAGATTACCGGTGTAGAGCTGGTAATACTTGCCCTTCTTGGCGATCAGCTCGTCGTGGCTGCCGCGCTCGATGATGCGGCCCTGCTCCAGGACCACGATGCAGTCTGCGTTGCGGACAGTGGAGAGGCGGTGGGCGATGACGAAACTGGTGCGGCCATACATCAGGCCGTCCATGCCGCGCTGCACCAGAGCCTCGGTGCGGGTGTCGATGGAGGAAGTAGCCTCATCGAGGATGAGCACCGGCGGGTCAGCAACGGCTGCGCGGGCGATGGCCAGCAGCTGACGCTGGCCCTGCGACAGGTTCGCACCGTCGCCGGTCAGCATGGTGTTGTAGCCCTCGGGCAGGCGCTTGATGAAGCCGTCGGCGTTGGCCAGACGGGCTGCGGCGATGCACTCCTCGTCGGTGGCCTCCAGACGGCCATAGCGGATGTTCTCCATGACCGTGCCGGTGAACAGGTGGGTATCCTGCAGCACGATGCCCAGAGAGCGGCGGAGGTCGGCTTTCTTGATTTTATGGATGTTGATGCCGTCGTACCGGATCTTGCCGTCCTGGATGTCGTAGAAGCGGTTGATAAGGTTGGTGATGGTGGTCTTGCCGGCGCCGGTGGAGCCGACGAAGGCGATCTTCTGGCCCGGACGGCCATAAAGGTTGATGTCGTGCAGGACGGTCTTGCCCGGCACATAGCCGAAATCGACGTCCGTAAAGGTGATGTCGCCTTCCAGCTTGTGGTAGGTGGTGGTGCCGTCGTGGTGGGGGTGCTTCCAGGCCCAGATGCCGGTGCGCTCGTTGGCCTCCACGAGGTTGTCGTCCTTGTCGTACTTGGCGTTGATGAGGGTGACATAGCCCTCATCGGTCTCGCTGGGCTCATCCATCATCTTGAAGATGCGCTCTGCACCGGCCAGTGCCATGATGATGCTGTTGGCCTGCATGGACACCTGGCTGATGGGCATATTGAAGCTCTTGTTCAGGGACAGAAACGCCATGACAGTACCCAGCGTGACGCCGCCCATGCCGGTGACGGCCATGGCTGCACCCACCAGAGCGCAGATGGCGTAGCTGATATTGCCCAGCTGAGCGTTGACGGGCATCATGATGTTGGCGAAGCTGTTGGCCTGCTTGGCGCTGTCCTTGAGCTTGTCGTTCAGCTCGCGGAAGCCCTCGAGGGCTTTCTGCTCGTGGGTGAAGACTTTAACGACCTTCTGGCCTTCCATCATCTCTTCGATGTAGCCGTTCACTTTGCCGAGGTCGCGCTGCTGTGCGATGAAGTACTTGCCGCTCTGCTGGGTGATCTTCTTGGAGCAGAAGAGCATCAGGGCTACCATCAGCATGGTGACGATGGTGAGCTGCCAGCTCAGCATGCACATGCTGGCAAAGACGGAAACGATGGTGATGGCGCTGGACACCAGCTGCGGGATGCTCTGGCTGAGCATCTGGCGGAGGGTATCCACGTCGTTGGTGTAGACGGACATGATGTCGCCGTGCGGATGGGTGTCAAAGTAGCTGATGGGCAGGCTCTCCATGTGGGTAAAGAGCTGGGTGCGCAGGTTGCGCAGGGTACCCTGGGTGACGTTGACCATGATGCGGGCGTTGAGCCATGCAGCGAGGATGCCCACCACATAGATGCAGCCAACGCGCACCAGCGCACCGGCCAGCGGTGCAAAGCTGGGGTCCTGCTGCTGGGTCATGGGGATGATATAGTCGTCGATAAGGGTCTGCAGGAACAGGCTTGCCTGCACATTGGCCAGCGCGCTGACCACGATGCAGATGAGCACGAGGATGCAGTGAGGCAGATAGTGCTGGAACACCTCTGCCATGATGCGCTTGAGCAGCTTGCCCGGGTTCTCGACCTTCGGACGCGGGCCTCCCATGCCGCGGGGGCCGGGGCCATGGACGACTTTTGCTTTCTGTTCTGCCATTACTGCTCACCTCCCTGCTTGTCGAAGTCGCCGCCGCCCTGAGTCTGGCTGTTGTAGACTTCCTGATAGATCGCGTTGTTCTTCAGCAGTTCCTCGTGGGTGCCGAGGCCGTTGATCTGGCCGTTGTCCAGCACGAGGATGCGGTCGGCATCCTGCACCGAGGAAATGCGCTGTGCAATGATGATCTTGGTGGTGCCGGGAATCTCCTCCCGGAATGCCTTGCGGATCTTGGCATCGGTAGCGGTATCCACGGCGCTGGTGGAGTCGTCCAAAATCAGCACCTTGGGCTTGCGCAGCAGGGCGCGGGCGATGGTCAGGCGCTGCTTCTGGCCGCCGGACACATTGGAGCCGCCCTGCTCGATCCATGTATTGTATTTGTCCGGGAAGCGCTCGATGAACTCATCGGCGCAGGCAAGCTTTGCCACACGGATGCACTCTTCCTCGCTGGCATTCTCGTCGCCCCAGCGCAGGTTATCGAGAATAGTGCCGCTGAACAGCACGTTCTTCTGCAGCACCATGGACACCTCGCGGCGCAGCACGTCGAGGTTGTAGTCGCGCACATCCACACCGCCCACCTTCACGGTGCCGGTTTCGGCATCATACAGGCGGGGGATCAGCTGCACAAGGCTGGATTTTGCGCTGCCAGTGCCGCCGATGATACCTAAGGTCTCGCCGGGCTTGATGCGGAAGGTGATATCATTCAGCACCGGCTGGCCGCTGCCGTGCTTATACTTGAAGGTGACATGCTCGAACTCGATGCCGCCGTCCTTCACCTGCTGCACCGGCTGCTTTGCGGGGGGCAGGTCGGTGGTCTCGTCCAGCACTTCCACAATACGCTTTGCGGAAGCGGCAGACATGGAGATCATGACAAAGGCCATGCTCAGCATCATCAGGGCCATGAGGATGTTCATGATGTAGCCGAACAGAGCGTTCAGCTGGCCGGTGGTGATGGCACCATGCAGAACGTACTTGGCACCCAGCCAGCTCAGGGCGATGTTGCAGCCGTAAACGGCGGTGAGCATGGCAGGGTTATTGAAGCTCAGGCGGCTCTCAGCGTTCACAAACTGGTCGTACAGGCTCTGGCAGGCTTTGGTGTACTTCTCGTTCTCAAAGCCCTCGCGCACGAAGCTCTTCACTACGCGGATGGCGGAGACATTTTCCTGCACGGAAGCGTTCAGGGCATCGTAGTTTTTGAACACCCGGTCAAAGATGTGGAAGGTGGGCACCATGATGCCTGCCAGCACCGCCACCAGAAAGACCACAGCCACCACGAAGATCAGCGACAGCGGGCCGCCGATCATCACGGCCATGAACAGGGCGAACACCAGATGCACCGGGGCGCGCACGCACATGCGCTCGATCATCTGGAATGCGTTCTGTACGTTGGTCACGTCGGTGGTCATACGGGTGACAAGGCCTGCGGTGGAGAACTTATCAATGTTGGAAAAAGAATAATGCTGGATGTTCTCATACATGGCATCGCGCAGATTTCCGGCAAAGCCGGTGGATGCCTCGGCGGCGTATTTGCCGGCCAGAACGCCCAGCGCCAGCGCGACCACAGCCACCAGAAAGGTGAGCAGGCCGTACTTGAGGATGGCGTTCATATCGCCCTTTTCAATGCCCTGATCGATGATAAAGGCCATGATGGTGGGCAAAAGCACATCCATCACGGCTTCCAGAGCGGCAAAGAGCGGTGTCAGGACTGCGGCGCGTTTATACTCGCCCAGATGCGACACTAACTTTTTGATCATCTGAGTTACCTCCTGTTACTTTTTATTTGTTTGGTACAGAACAATTTTATACAAAACATTTTAATTGTCAAGACGTTTCAAAAAATGTTCATAATTACTAATTTAACAACCCCAAATTTAGCAAACTGCATTACTGCAGCGCTTCCCGCAGCTTGTTTAAAAGCCGCAGCAGCTCGGCATTCTCCTCTTCCGTCAGCAGTCCGGCCACATAGTCGTCGGTCTGGTGGAAGCAGAGCATCGTCTTTTCGTGGAAGCAGATGCCCTCTTCGGTGAGCACCAGCTGCTTGAGCCGGGCATCCTGCGGCACGCTGCGCCGCTCAATATAGCCCTTGCGCTCCATCAATTGCAGGATGTTGGTCACGGTAGAGCGGGTGATGGAAAACTCTCGCTCAATGTCCCGCTGGAACACGGGGGTGTCCCGGTGGCGGTAGAGATACCCAATGATCCACCCGTGCATGGGGGTGGCCTGCTCCACGTCATTTTCGCGGGCAAACTGGTTGATCTTGCGGAAGATCAGGTTGTCCACCCGGCGGATCTGCGCCGGGATGACCTGTGGGCCTTCCCAAGGGGGATCGGCGTGATTGCAGCACTCGTTTTTGGTTTCGTCACACATCATGGTTTTGTCCTTCATGGTTGTTTTGGCATTGAACAGTTTCAAATAAAACTGTTTGATAGCATACATATTATACAGCAGTCAAAGTGAATGTCAAGGGGAAGGGAACGATTTTAAATGCCCTCCGCTTTGCTCTGGGCATAAAATAATTTTTATATTGCAAACCAGCCAAGCCTGCGGGCTTGGCTGGTTTGCTTTTTTACGGAAGGGGCTGTAGTTGCAAGCGGCATATTTTCCGGTTGCGCGGTCATTTCCGAAGGAAATAAGCGCAACAGATGGAGTTTGCCTTTTGGGCCATTACTGTGAAAATGCAACAGCAGACAGCCCGCAGGCTGTCTGCTGTTGCCCCATTATAAAAATATTTTTCCGCTAAATATGCCCAGAGCGAATGTGGAGGGCATTCTGAATTATTATTCCAGATTGTGTTTTTTACAGAACTGTTTGCTCACCCAGTACATCCCGCCCCACAGCAGAACGGCCAGCACCAGATACACCGGGTTCTTCATGGAACTGACCAGCGACTGCCCAAACACTGCCATCATGGCGATCATCACGCCCTTGCCCAGCAGCATGGTAATGAGATAGCGCTTTTCGTCAAAGTCCGAGATGCCAAAGGCCAGATGCATAAAGGAGCTTGGCGCGAAGGGCAGCAGCATGAGCATGAACAGCGACGAAGTGTCAAAGCGGTTCACCCACTGCTGAGCCTTTTCCAGCTTGGGCGAGCGGGAGGCAAACTTCCAGAAGAAGCACTTGACCACCCGCCGCCAGAACAGGAACATGATGCTGCCGCCCAGCGCCACACCGGCCCAGCTGTACAGGAAACCCAGAATGCCGCCGTGAGCCGCTACATTCAGCGCCACAATGGCAATGAGCGGCAGCGGCGGAAAAAACGACTCCACCATGGCCAGCGTGATGGGGGCAATGGGGCCAAGGTTGCCAAAACTGTCCAGCAGAGTTTCCCAGAACTCCAGCGTTCCCAGCTGGCGCAGCCAAAAGTTCATTGTGCACATCCATCCCTTCCGCCTGCGCTTTCCCATCCGCAGGTTCCTCTATCCGTAGTATATCCATATTGTATGACACAAGCATGAACACAAAGCGACATTTTTTTGCCCTGTGCACAGCCTCCTTGGGATACTACGAAGCTGCCGGTACTGTTTTACTCCGCAGCCTGCTTTTCTGCGCGGGCCTTCATGCGCTCCAACTGGGCGGTGCGCTGCTTTTCCCACCGGGCAAGAGAAGCATCGTCCGGGATCTGCAGGCAGCGGGCGTAGCTCCAGTGCAGGCCGTCGCGGCGGGCCAGCTTGTAGCGCTGGAACACACCCTTGCCTGCGGCATTGCTGCTGCCGGCGCAGTGGGGGCACTGGCTCAGGGTGTACCAGCTGTTGCTGCCCTTTTTCAACCATACATCATCGGGCTTGAGCGGTGCGCCGCACTCCGGGCAGCTCATGGTGTAAATTTTGGGGTCGGTGCGCCAGGTGTACTGCTCCACATAGCCGCGGAAGACCTCAAAATCCCGGTAGTCGCCGGGGGTGGGGCACAGGCTGGCCCGCAGGGATTCCTCCTCAGTGGGGTAGGCCGCAAGACCGGCCCGCAGGTCGAGCATCCGGCAGACATCGGCGGTGTACAGCGTGTCGGAAAGGGCATCGTGGAACTGCCGCTCCATGGGCAGCCCTAAGCGGGTGACGACACTTTCCAGCGTCATGCCCTCGCCCTCTTTGCGGGGATGCTCCCGCAGGAACACCTGCTGCAGGTCGTACCAGATGGTGGGCTTTGATTCGTCGATGTTGCACAGGTACAGGTTCTGCTTGAGCACCGGTACGTCATCCATGCCCCACTCGGCAAATTCGGCATCCGGGCCGCACCACTGCATAAAGCGGCGCAGGCCCTGCACGATGGGCTCACCCTTGTCCAGATCGGCCTGCGTCAGGCCGGTGACTTTAGCAATGTGATGCTGCAGCTTACGGAAGATGCGGGGCCGCAGATGGATGGAAAAGGTGTCCAGCACGTTGGCATCCTCGTCGATCTTCACGGCACCGATCTCCACGATCTCGCCCCGGAAGGTCTGCTGCACGCCATGGTAATTAAAGGTATACGGCTGGTAGCCGATATTCCATTCCAGATCAAATAAAACCAGATTGCGCGGCATTGTTTTGTGTTCCTCTCGTTACTTTAAAATAAACTTCTCCACAGCCTCGGCCACACCGTCGTGGTCGTTGTCGGCGGCAGTCACATAGTCGGCCACGGCCTTTACCGGCTCTTCGGCATTCTGCATGGCCACGCCCACACCGGCGTACTCGATCATGGAGCGGTCATTCAGGCCGTCGCCGCAGGCCATCAGGTTTTCGCGGCCAAGGCCCATGTGCTCCAAAAGGGCGGCAAGGCTTCCGTCCTTGGCAACGCCCAGCGGCACGGCTTCAATAAAGAACGGGCTGGAGGGGTACAGGTCGATGCGGCCGTCAAACTGCTTTTTGCCGGCGGCCCACACCTCGTCCCGGCGGGCGGGGTCCAGCGTGATGAGCATTTTGCAGATGGGGTAATCCACATACTTGGCCAGATCGTCCACGCCGGTCATGGGCAGTTTGCAGGTAAAGCACTCGCGCAGTGCCCACTTGTCGTCCGGGTGCTCGGTGACAACGCCCTCTTTATTATAGGTGATAATGGTCACATTCTGTGCGGTGGCAAAGGCGCACAGCTCGGGTACGTACTGGGCATCCAGCTGTTTCTGGTACAAAGTCTCGCCGGTGCGGCAGTCGATGATCTTGCCGCCGTTGTAAGAAAGGATGCAGCCGCCCTTTTTATCCAGCCCCAGTTCCTTTGCCAGCGGCAGCACGCCCGCGGTGGGACGGCCGGATGCCAGCACGATGGTGACACCCTTTGCAATTGCGGCATCCAGTGCGGCGCGGGTGCGGGGTGTAACTTCTTTCTGGCTGTTGGTCAGGGTGCCATCCAGATCCAGTGCCAGAACTTTGATCTCTGCCATATAAAATCCTCTCAATTTATATAAAGGTAAAAAAGCACTTACTCTCTTATTGTACAATGAAATGCCATCATCTTTCAACCCTTGCAGAGACGTTTGTGGAAAAAGTGGTGGCACTTGAGCAGGATTTTACATCCCTTTCCGGCTTTTTACGTTGGCGCGGATGCCGCAGCCGACGAGGAGAACTGCCTGCTGGGCCTGTTCCAGAAACCCAAGTACATCTTCCTGTTCATCGGCGACGGCATGGGCACTGCCCAGATCCAGTCTGCCCGCTTCTACAAGGGCACCGTGGACAACAACGGCGCTGTGACCGAGGCCGACCTGAGCTTCACCGGCTTCCCCACCGTGGGCAGTGTGACTACCTACGACAAGGTGTTACGTGGCTTCGAACGTATTCATTTGCAACCGGGAGAAGAACAGACAATCAGCTTTACCCTTACTCCTCAAGACTTGGGGTTATGGGACAAGAACAATCAGTTTACGGTAGAACCGGGTAGTTTTTCAATAATGATAGGAGCTTCATCACAAGATATACGGTTGAAAGGAAGTTTTGAAGTGCAATAAACCCCAATCAATAATATAAATCCATAAGAACCGGTAATAATTTTGTTTTCCTCACTAAAAAGTGAAACAGAAATTATTACCGGTTCTTCAGATATCTATTTTCATCTATCAGTTCAACAGATTGATTCTATTAAAGTTTACTGACTTCACTATCTATATAGTCTGCTCTATTCCTTAACCACGTCTTCAACTCTTTCACTTTTGTATCGAATGAACGAGTATTTTCCCATAATTCACTATTCCTTTCCACAGAGGGTTTAAGCATTACAGCATAATCATCTACATATTGTAACAATGCATCTAGCTTATTATTCTTGAAATCTTGCCAAGTTCTCTTATATATCGCTTTCACACGGCTATCTTGTAGAAA
>ERZ834722.3021-NODE-3021-length-12065-cov-5.729725_pt1 | contig 12065 bp, 10 predicted proteins | sample MGYA00519576_ERZ834722 | MGnify/ENA primary metagenome ERZ834722 (study PRJEB31850, sample SAMEA3708759) | human gut metagenome | biome: human gut; feature: human-associated habitat; material: faeces | place: China | collected 2014 ...
TAGTCGGTGTTCAGCATGGCGGCCACGTTGCCGGCGATGACCGCAAAGAAGCTGTTCAGACCCATGCCGGGCGCCATGACAAAGGGCTTGTTGGCCAGAAACGCCATGCACACAGTGCCGATGGCGCTGGCGATGCAGGTGGCCAGAAAGACGCCGTTCCAGAGGGGCGTACCAACGGCGAAGTTGGTCAGCAGGTTGGGATTCAGGGCGATGATGTACGCCATGGTCATGAAGGTGGTCAGACCGGCAAGAATTTCCGTCTTGACGGTGGTGCCGTTCTCCTTCAGGTGAAAGATGCGTTCCATTGTGATGAGTCTCTCCTTATATTAATTTTGCAGATATACAGTTATCTTAACACTGTATATCCCTATCTTAACGCAGGAGTCGATATTTTACAAGACTTTTTGTTAGGGAGACTGATAAATTTTTTAGATAACAGCAATCATCGGTACAGCGCCGTGCGGCGGAGGGAGGTGTAGGGCCGGGTGCTCCGGATACGGGCGGAAGCGGCCATGTCCACATCGGCGTACAGCAGCTCCTCGCCGCTGCCTGCCTGTGCGATGGTATCGCCGTTGGCATCTGTCACCAGAGAGCGGCCGGAGAACACCATGTCACCCTCCGTACCGGTGCGGTTGCACATGGCCACGGCTACACTGCTCTGGAACGCCTGCACCTTGACCTCCCAGTCGAACATCTCCATGGGCTCACTTTCCGTGTTGGCGGTGGGGATCAGGATCAGGTCGGCGCCCATCAATGCCTCGGTGCGGATGCTCTCGGGATAGTGGCGGTCAAAGCACACCACGATGCCGATTTTCCCGTGGGGCGTGTCGAACACCAGAAAGCCGTCGTCGGAGGGGGTGTAGTAATCCTGCTCATAGAACTGCGCCGCCTGTGCGATATGCACCATCTTCTGGCGACCCAGCAGCGCACCGTCGCCGCCGATCAGCAGCGTGGCATCGAAGCAGCCGGAGGGCTCGCGCAGATAAAAGTTGGGGGCGGCCATGATGCGGTTCTCCCGGCAGGCATCCTGAAATTGCCGGATGATGGGGTGATCGGCAGTCAGCAGCTTGTCCGATACGTCGCGGCCCTCGTACTGGGGAAAGAAGCGGTGGAGCTGCAGCTCCGGATAGACGATCAGGTCAGCGCCGTGAAGGGCGGCCTGCCGCAGAGCGGACAGCTGACGCTCCAGATTTTCGTTCTCATTGTCGCTCATGGCGATCTGGCAAAGAGAAAGCTTCATAGAATACCTCCCGATAGGTAAGATTTTTCCCTATTGTACTACTGGGTAATGGAGGACGCAAGGATTTTTTACCGGGAAACAGCAAAAGGCACGGACAGGGGATCGTCGATCCACTTCCGTGCCTTTTGGCGGTCGTATGCTTTGGGGTTCTTGCTTTTGCGTGTCACGGGGTTCAGCGGCCCCCAGGTGTTCCGCAGCATGGCGTCACGCTTGCGCTTCTCCTTTTTGGAGAGCTTTTCATAGGGAATGAACTTTTCCATATCGTGTCTCCTTTTCGTTTGGTTGAAGAGCATGATAACAGAAATCGTTCCGTTTGTCAAATATCAGCCCTGCTGATAGCGGGCGATGATCTGGTCGGCGACGGCCCGGCGGGTGACGCAGCGATCCATGGCTTGCTTTTCGATAAAGCGGTGGGCGTCCTGCTCCGTCATTCCCTCGCGGTCGATCAGCAGCCATTTGGCCCGGTTCACCAGCCGGATCTCCGCCATTTTTTCCTCGATGGAAGCGGTTTTCTGCTCCATTTTCCGCAGCCGTTCCCTTGTGCCGCACAGCAGCTGCAGGGATTGCAGAATCAACTGAGGGGTAGTGGGCTTTTGCAGCGTCAGGATGCCGTAAGGCGACAGGCGCACCGAGATATCCGGATAGTGCTCGGCACCCACCAGCAGCAGCACGCCGGCGCTGCTGCTGTCCACCACGTGCATGGCCAGCTTCGTGCCGAACTCATCCGGCAGCGGCGTACTGATGACCACAATATCAAAGGTGCGCTCCAGCAAAAGGCGGCGCGCGCTGGTCACATCACACTCCCAGCACAGGGGAGAGTACCGATCCTCCGGCAGCAGGCCACGGAGGGACGTATAGAATTTTTCCCGTGTGGAGATCGCCAGCACACTGTAAACATGCTGAACCAGTTCCATACCTATCCCTCCTTTCGCCTGTAAGTGAGATTATCTGGTGTAGTAGTCGATGATAGACGGCGGCAGAATGTCCGCGATGAAGGCGCTGCTCTCGGCGGCGGCTTTGGCCTGTGCCAGCGTGGCGGGCAGGGTCTTGAACGCCGATTTGACCTCCTCGGACGCGCTGAAGAAGTTGATATCCGCCGCCTTCGGCAGCTCCATCTGCCGCCGGATGCCGTCAAGGCCCGCGTAGATCAGCAGGGCAAAGGCCAGATAGGGGTTGCACAGTGGATCGGGGGAGCGCAGCTCGGCCCGGCGGTATTCTCCCTGTGCGGCGGGGATGCGGATCAGCTGGGAGCGGTTTTCGCTGGACCAGGAGATGTAGCGGGGCGCTTTGCTGCCGCCAAAGCGAAGGTAGGAGGCGTCCACCGTATTGAGAAATACGGTCATCTCCGCGATGTGAGCCAGAATGCCCGCAATGAGGGAGGGCATCACGTCCGCGCCGTCGGCGCTTTTGGCGGAGATATTGATGTGCATGCCGTTGCCCGGCTGGCCGCTGAGCGGCTTGGGGGAGAAATCCGCCGCCAGACCGTTCCGCACTGCCACGCTGTCCACCACCGTGCGGAAGGTGGCGGCATTGTCCGCCGCCGTCAGCGGCTGGGAATAGCGGAAATCGATCTCGTTCTGTCCCGGCCCCTGTTCGTGGTGGGAGCATTCCGGACGAATGCCCATCTGCTCCAGCGTCAGGCAGATCTCCCGCCGCACGTTCTCGCCCTTGTCCTCCGGCGCAATGTCCATGTAGCCCGCCCGGTCGTAGGGAATGCGGGTAGGCTCGCCCGCCTCGTCCCGCTGGAACAGGTAGAACTCCATCTCCGTGCCGAAGGCGAAGGTGACGCCCATTTTCTCCGCGTCCGCCACGGCCTTTCGCAGAAGCTGCCGGGTATCGGCCTCAAAGGGTGTGCCGTCAGGGCGGGTGATGCCGCAGAACATCCGGGCCACCCGGCCGCGATCCGGCCGCCAGGGCAGCAGGGAGAGGGTAGCGGTATCCGGACGCAGAAACAGGTCGGAATGCACCTCGTCACCAAAGCCGGGAATGGCGGAGGCGTCAAAGGCAATACCGTATGTGAACGCTCGGTCAAGCTCGTCGGGATGGATGGAGATATTCTTCTGCCGCCCGGAAAGGTCGCAAAAGGCCAGACGGATGAATTTGATATCCTCCTCTGCCACGTACTGCTTGATCTCGTCTTTGGAATAGTTCATAGGGAGAGCCTGCCTTTCTCAGTTTGCAACGTACATTTGCTGATAGGGGTTCTTGCTGTCAGGAGTGATAACGGTATAAGCGTCACGGAGCAGCTGCTCCGGGTCAAGGTGAAACAGACGGCAGTATTCCCGCACATAGGGGGCGAATTCCGCCATGTCCTCCTCTGTGGCGGGACGGGAGGTCACCTGAGGGGGAAAAGGGATGTTGGACACATCGCCCCGGAAGACCATCTTGCCGCCGTGCATTCCCGTGCAGGGAAAGTAACCGACCACAGGGCGTCCGTCGGTGTGCAGCGACAGCACCACGATCAGCCCGCCGGCCTGATATTCGCCCAGAAAGCTTCCTGCCCGGCCGCCGATGACCAGCACGGGCTTGTGCTCCTGATAGGCTTTCATGTGAATACCGGCCCGGTAGCCGGCGTTTCCCTCGATATAGATCTCGCCGCCCCGCATGGCGTAGCCTGCGGCGTCTCCGGCACTGCCATGGATGACGATGCGCCCGGCGCTCATGGTATCGCCCACTGCGTCCTGCGCGTTGCCGTTAACGGTGATCTCCGCTCCGTTAAGGTACGCGCCAAGGGCATTGCCGGGGATGCCGTCAATGATGATGCGCTTGCCGTTCATTCCGGCGGCAATGAATCGCTGTCCCAGACAGCCGCAGACCCGGCAGTCCGGCCCTGCGCTGCGGATCGTTTCGTTCAGTTGGGAAAAGGATAGGGGAGCCGCTTCAATGAAGTCCATATTGTACCACACCTCCTGCTTTTTTTCCATGTATTTTTTCATAAAAAATCGTGATAGCAGCCATTTCATTCTCCCGCGTGGGCGATTCCCAAAATCGCCAGCTCCTTTTCCGTCAGGTGCACGCCCCGCAGCATGACCCGGTTGCCCCGCAGGGCCTCAATGGAGTTGATACCCATACCGCCCATCATTTCCTTGATCTCATGCTTCCACGCAGTGACCAGATTCACCAGACGGGCGGTGGCTTCGTCGGGATCGAGACGCTTTACCAGATCGGGGCGCTGGGTGGCAATGCCCCAGCTGCATCGTCCGGTCTGGCAGGTGCGGCACAGGTGGCAGCCCATGGCCAGCAGGGCAGCCGTGGCGATATAGCAGGCGTCGGCCCCTAAGGCGATGGCCTTTACCACATCCGCCGCCGAGCGGATACTGCCGCCTACGATCAGGGATACACTGTTGCGGATGCCCTCGTCCCGAAGCCGCTGATCCACCGCCGCCAGTGCAAGCTCAATGGGGATGCCTACATTGTCCCGGATACGGGTGGGCGCGGCACCCGTGCCGCCCCGGAAGCCGTCGATGGCGATGATATCCGCGCCGCTGCGGGCAATACCGCTGGCGATGGCGGCAATGTTATGGACGGCCGCCACCTTGACGATGACGGGCTTCCGGTATTGTGTGGCCTCCTTCAGCGAGTAGACCAGCTGCCGCAGATCCTCAATGGAATAGATATCGTGATGGGGCGCAGGGGAAATGGCGTCGGCGCCCTCCGGGATCATTCGTGTACGGGACACATCGGGGGTGATCTTGTTGCCGGGCAGGTGCCCGCCGATGCCGGGCTTTGCGCCCTGCCCCATCTTGATCTCGATGGCGGCGCCGGTATTGAGATACTTTTCCTGTACGCCGAACCGGCCGGAGGCCACCTGCACGATGGTGTTGTCACCGTAGCAATAGAAATCCTCATGGAGCCCGCCTTCGCCGGTGTTGTAATAGATGCCCAGCTGCTGCGCTGCCTGCGCCAGACTTTTGTGGGCGTTGTAGCTGATGGAGCCATAGCTCATGGCGGAGAACAGAATAGGCACCGACAACTCCAGCTGGGGCGGCAGGTCGGTACACAGAGTGCCGTCTCCGTTCCGGCGGATGGCATCGGGCTTCTTGCCCAGAAATACCCGCGTCTCCATAGGCTCCCGCAAGGGGTCGATAGGCGGATTGGTCACCTGAGAGGCGTTGATAAGGATATTGTCCCAGTACACCGGCAGCGACTTGGGACTGCCCATAGAGCTGAGCAGTACGCCGCCGGTAGCGGCCTGCTTATAGATCTCGTTGATGGCGGCGCTGGGCCAGTTGGTGTTTTGCCGCAGCTGGTTGTCGTTTTTCACGATCTTCAGGGCGTGAGTGGGGCAGAATGACACGCAGCGTTGGCAATTGACGCATTTGCTCTCGTCGCTGAGCATGAGACCGTGCTCCGAATCATAGGTGTGGACGCCGTTGGGGCACTGCTTTTCACAGACGCGGCAGCGGGTGCAGCGCGGGTCATTGCGGATCACCTCAAATTCCGGGCTGATGTAGTCGATGGACATCAATAGGCACCTTCTTTCACTTTCACAATGAACGGCTCGCCGCCCATAGGGGCGTAGAGGTGTTCGGCATTTGGCTCCATGGTGCGGATGGCGGCCTCCTCGCTGGCGATGAACACCTTGTCGTCCTTTTCCGCCGTCACCATGGAGCGGAGCTTCAGCCGGTCGTTCAGAGCCATCAGCCCACCGTTGAAGCCCAGAACGATAGAGAAGGGGCCGGTGATCAGCAGACTGGGGAACATAGTGCGCAGATAGGTCAGCTGCCGGGCGGTCGGAGCGGCCTTTCCCCGAATGGTGCTCCAGAACGGCGCGGCGATGACCGAGGCCATCTCCTCAAGGGTCAGTCCCTGCCGCCGCAGCAGATAGTCGGCGATATAGGTGATGACCTCGGTATCGGTTTGCAGCGTACACTTATAGCCGAACATCTCGATATACCGGCGGTTGGCGTCATAGGAGGAGATTTCTCCGTTGTGAACGATGGAGTAATCCAACAGAGCAAAGGGGTGCGCGCCGCCCCACCAGCCGGGGGTATTGGTGGGATAGCGGCCATGAGCCGTCCAGCTGTAGGCCTCGTATTCCTCCAGCCGGTAGAAGCGGCCCACATCCTCCGGGTAGCCCACCGCCTTGAAGGCACCCATATTCTTGCCGCTGGAGAACACATACGCGCCCTTGAGCCTGGTGTTCAGCTCCATGACGGTGCGGGCCACGAACTCCTTTTCATCCAGCTGAAGCCGGGCCAGCACCGAATGCAGCGGCGATACGAAGTACCGCCAGATCAGGGGCACGTCGGTGATCTCCGGGATGATACGGATGGGGATGGTCTCAGCCTGCACGATCTCGAAGCCCTCCTTCAGAATGGATTCACACTCCCGGCGGGTGGTGTTGTCGTCAAAAAAGATGTGAAACGCGTAAAGCTCCCGGTACTCCGGGTAGATGCCGTAGGCGGCAAAGCCGCCGCCCAGACCGTTGGAGCGGTCATGCATGGGGATCATGCTGTGGATAATGGATTCGCCGGTCATCCGTTTTCCCTCTCGGGAGATGACGGCGGAAATGGCGCATCCGGAGGGGATGCGGACTTCGCCTTCCAGCTTCATAATGGTCATCCTTTCTGCAGAGGCACAAGGTAGAAAAACAAAAAGGCGTTCATCCACTTGGGACAGATGTCCCGTGTGGATGAACGCCTTTGCTCATCTTGAAAGAGGATTATAGCACGGCGGCATCATAAAGTCAACCGACGAAACGGCAAAAGTTGTGGAAATCCACCATTGACAAATCTGTGCAGAGCGCATATAATGACCCCCATCGAAGGCAAAGGCGTCTTGGAGAGTGTTCTCCTTGATGCCTTTTTCATTTATTTATCAGAAAAGGAGTGGATCGTAATGCGCACAGTTCCGGAATATTTTGGCAGTCTGGTGTTTGACGACCGCGTGATGAAAGCGCGGCTGCCCTACGAGGTGTATACCTCGCTGAAGAAGACCATCGATGAGGGCGGCAGCCTGAATAATGAAGTGGCCAACGCTGTGGCGGACGCGATGAAGGATTGGGCCGTAGAGCACGGCGCTACCCACTTTACCCATTGGTTCCAGCCTCTGACCGGTATCACCGCCGAAAAGCACGATAGCTTTATCGCCCCGTCTCCCGACGGCGGTGTCATCATGGAGTTCTCCGGCAAGGAGCTGATCCAGGGCGAGCCGGACGCTTCCAGCTTCCCCTCCGGCGGTCTGCGGGCCACGTTCGAGGCACGCGGTTATACCGCGTGGGATCCCACGTCCTACGCTTTTATCAAGGACAAGGCCCTGTGTATCCCCACGGCGTTCTGCTCCTACGGCGGCGAGGCGCTGGATAAAAAGACGCCGCTGCTGCGTTCCATGCAGGCGCTGAACAAGCAGGCCCTGCGGGTGCTGCACCTGTTCGGCAACGAGGACGTGAAGTGTGTCCGAACCTCCGTTGGCCCGGAGCAGGAGTATTTCCTGGTGGATCGGGAGATGTTCGACAAGCGGAAGGATCTGATCTTCTGCGGCCGCACCCTGTTCGGCGCCAAGCCCCCCAAGGGTCAGGAGATGGACGACCACTATTTCGGCGCCATCAAGCCCCGTGTGGCGGAATACATGGCCGATCTGAACGAGGAGCTGTGGAAGCTGGGCATTCTGGCCAAGACCGAGCACAATGAGGTGGCGCCTGCCCAGCATGAGCTGGCTCCTATTTATACCACCACCAATGTGGCCACCGACCATAACCAGCTGACCATGGAGATCATGCAGAAGGTGGCCGCCCGCCACGGTCTGGTGTGTCTGCTGCACGAGAAGCCCTTTGAGGGTGTCAACGGCTCCGGCAAGCACAACAACTGGTCCATGGCCACCGATACCGGCGTGAATCTGCTGACCCCCGGCGAGACGCCCTATCAGAACGCCCAGTTCCTGCTGTTCCTGTGCGCCGTCATTCAGGCGGTGGACGACTATCAGGATCTGCTGCGGCTGTCGGTGGCTACCGCCGGAAACGACCACCGTCTGGGCGCCAACGAGGCGCCGCCCGCTGTGGTGTCCATCTTCCTGGGCGATGAGCTGACGGCCATTCTGGACGCTATCGAGAAGGACGAGCCCTATAGCGGTACGGAAAAGCGGGTCATGAAGCTGGGCGTCCACGTGCTGCCCAAGTTCATTCGCGACACCACCGACCGCAACCGTACTTCTCCCTTCGCCTTTACCGGCAATAAGTTCGAGTTCCGTATGCTGGGCTCCTCCAACTCCATCGCCTGCACCAACATTATGCTGAACGCCGCCGTGGCGGAGTCGCTGAAGCAGTACGCCGACGTACTGGAAAAGGCCGACGACTTTGAGTCCACCCTCCATGACCTGATCCAAAAGACCATCAAGGCCCACAAGCGGATCATCTTCAATGGCAACGGCTATGACGACGCGTGGATCAAGGAGGCCACCGAGGAGCGGGGCCTGCTGAACCTGAAGACCACCCCCGACGCGCTGCCCTGTATTCTGGAGCAGAAGAACGTGGACATGCTGACCTCGCTGAAGGTCATGTCCGAGGCGGAGATCCGCTCCCGCTGCGAGATCATGCTGGATAACTACCGCAAGACCGTCAACATCGAAGCACAGACCATGGTGGACATGGCCCGCAAGGAGATCCTGCCTGCTGTGGAGGACTATACCGCCAAGCTGGCAGAGGGGCTTGCCGCCAAGAAGGCTGTTGTCCCCACGCTGAGCGGAAAGTACGAGACGGGGCTGATCGAGAAGCTGTCCGGTCTTGCCGACCAGATCGACGCTGCTGCCGGGGAGCTGAAAGCCGCACTGGACGGCTATCATAAGATCGACGACGTGACCGAGGCCGCCTGTGCCATCCGTGATACGGTCATTCCCAAGATGGCGGCGCTGCGGGCTCCCTGCGACGAAGCGGAGACCTGCACGGCGTCTCAGTACTGGCCCTTCCCCACCTACAGCGATCTGCTGTTTGGTGTCAAGTAACCCATACCTACCTTCCTATATGTGGCAGACGCCTCTTGAAACTCCGTGTTTCAGGGGCGTTTGCCATAAGGGGATGTTTTTTCCTCATTTTGATTGAATCCGGCTGCCGGGTGCGGTATAATATAGTGATTTTAATTTGAGAATAGGGGAGGTCATCCCATGACATTACAGGAGTATCTGGATTCCATCCACGGAAAGACCGTGGCAGTGGTGGGCATCGGTGTCAGCAATACGCCGCTGATCCGCCTGCTGCTGCGTGAGGGCATCGCCGTGACCGCCTGCGACAAGCGGACGCGGGAGCAGCTGGGCGAGCTGGCCGGTGAGCTGGAGCAGGGCGGCGCACGTTTGCAGCTTGGCTCGGACTATCTGGAGGGACTGGATCAGGATATCATTTTCCGCACGCCGGGTCTGCGGCCCGATGTGCCCCAGCTGGCAAAGGCTGTGGCTGGCGGCAGTGTGCTGACCTCCGAGATGGAGGTGTTCTTTCAGGTCTGCCCCTGTCCCATCATCGCCGTGACCGGCAGCGACGGAAAGACCACGACCACTACCATCATCGCGGAGCTTTTGAAGAAGGCGGGGCGCACCGTCCATGTGGGCGGCAACATCGGCCATCCTCTGCTGTGTGAGGCGGGGGAGATGCAGCCCACCGATTACGCGGTGCTGGAGCTGTCCAGCTTCCAGCTGATGACCATGCCGTGCAGTCCCCATATCGCCGTTATGACCAATCTGGCGCCCAACCATCTGGACGTTCACAAGGACATGGCGGAGTACGTGGCCGCCAAGGAGAATATCTTCCGCCACCAGAAGCCGGGCGATAAGGCCATCTTCAATTTCGATAACGACATTACCCTCCGTCAGGGCGAGAGCGTTCCCGACCGGGCGGTGTATTTCAGCCGTCAGGCGGAGCCGGAAAAGGGCGTGTTTCTGCGGGGCGACGCCATCGTCTGCCGTGACGGCAGGGGAGAACGCACTGTGATGACCACCGGCGATATCAAGCTGCCGGGCGTTCACAATGTGGAGAACTACATGGCGGCCATCGCCGCTGTGGACGGTCTTGTGCCGGATGAGACCATCCGGGACTTCGCCCGTGAATTCGGCGGTGTGGAGCACCGCATCGAGCTGGTGCGTACCTACCGGGGCGTGCGGTACTATAACGACTCCATCGCTTCCAGCCCCAGCCGCACCACGGCGGGACTGCGCTCCTTCCCGGAAAAGGTGATCCTCATCGCCGGCGGCTATGATAAGCACATCCCCTTCGACGCGCTGGGCGGCGAGATCGTGGAACACGTGAAGCTGCTGGTGCTGTGCGGCGCTACCGCCGCCAAGATCAGAACCGCCGTGGAGAATGCCGAGGGCTATCAGCCCGGCCATCCGGAGATCGTGGAGGTCACGCCCTTCCAGAAAGCGGTGGAGATCGCCCGGGACAGGGCCGTACCCGGCGATGTGGTAACGCTGTCGCCTGCCTGTGCCGCCTTTGACCAGTTCAAGAACTTTGCCGAGCGGGGAAAGACCTTCAAGGCCATCGTCAACGGCTGGCAGGAATAAGGATAAGCCGCACCGGCATACGCTTCCATGAAAGGGGGCGTGTGCTGTGGAGCGCTTGCGCTATCTGCGCCTGACAGGCCGCCAGCGGGTGGGAATATGGCTGACGCTGCTGGTGCTGGCGTTGCTGGCAGCCGCGGTGTCGCTGCTGTGGCATCTGAAGCCGGTGATGACCAGCATGGCCACCGCAAGAGTGTCCAATCTGGTGAACCGCATCGTGTCCGCCGCCGTCAATGAGGCGGTGGAAAACGGCGACATTGACTATCAGAATTTCGTGATTTTTGAGAAGGATGAAACGGGCCATATCACCGCGCTGCGCAGCAACGTAGCAGAGGTGAACCGCATGCAAGGCCAGATCACCGATGAAATACTGCACCGGCTGTCAGAGGTGGCCACCAGTGAGCTGGAGATCCCGCTGGGGACGCTGACCGGCTCGGCGCTGCTGGCGGGGCGCGGCCCCAGTCTCTTTGTGCGGATGCAGGCGGTGGGCAGCGCCAGCGCCGCGTTCCGCAACCAGTTCACCGCCGCAGGCATCAACCAGACCCGGCACCAGATCTTTCTGGACGTGGATGTGTATATGAGCATCCTGCTGCCGGGGATGAAAACCTCCACCAAGGTGTCCAACGAGATCGCCGTGGCGGAGACGGTGATCGTGGGCGGCGTGCCGGACACCTATACCTATTTCAGCACCATGCCTGACGAGATCGGACAGTATGCCGAGGACTATATCATGAACAACGGATAAATGAGGATGGAGTATGGACTATCGTGAAGAAATGAAGCAGCTGCGTGAGACGCTGAACGCCAACGGCTACCTCTACTACGTGCTGGACGCGCCCACCATGTCGGACTATGAGTACGACCATCTGCTGCGGAAGCTGGAGGACTTGGAGAAGGAGCATCCGGAGGAGATCACTCCCGATTCCCCCACCCAGCGGGTGGGCGGCAAGCTGCTGAGCCAGTTTGAGGAGGTGCGGCACGAGGTACCGCTGGAGAGCTTGCAGGATGTATTTGACAGCGGCGAGGTGCAGGACTTTCTGGATAAGTTAGCCGCCGACCTGCCTGACGCCCTGTACAGCGTGGAGCCCAAGGTGGACGGCCTGTCCGTGGCGCTGGAGTACCGGGACGGTGTGTTCGTCCGTGGCGCGACCCGCGGCGACGGCAGAGTGGGGGAGGACGTGACAGAGAACCTGCGCACCATCCGCTCCATCCCCATGACGCTGCCGGAGAAGCTGCCCCATCTCATTGTCCGGGGCGAGGTCTATATGGCCCGCAGCGTGTTCGAGGAGATCAACGCCCGACGGGAGATCGAGGGCAAGCCCCTGATGGCCAATCCCCGCAACGC
>ERZ834722.3022-NODE-3022-length-12062-cov-6.306238_pt1 | contig 12062 bp, 5 predicted proteins | sample MGYA00519576_ERZ834722 | MGnify/ENA primary metagenome ERZ834722 (study PRJEB31850, sample SAMEA3708759) | human gut metagenome | biome: human gut; feature: human-associated habitat; material: faeces | place: China | collected 2014 ...
CAAAGGGAAATCAATGATACGGTACTTACCGCCGAAGGGTACGGCAGGCTTGGCGGTGTTTTCCGTCAAAACCTTCAGCCGGCTGCCCTGGCCACCGGCCAGCAGCATGGCAATGCAGCGTTTTTTCTGAAAATACATGGGTCGCCTCTCCTTTATAACGATTTGGTGATGGAAATGGAATGAACACCGGGCTTCGGCCCGGCAAGGGATGGACGGTGAAACGCTCAGGCCTTGGCCTCTTGGGTCACTTTTTTTGCCTGAGCCGTGCTTTTGGACGGATTCTCCCGGACATAGAAGGTGGTGGACATGGGAGGAATGTCAAAGCAAGCCGAGAGCTTGTAATCCCGGAAGCTGACCCGCTCACTCACAGCTGGGTGAATCTGTGTACCGGAGCCGCCGTATTGGAGGCTGTCGGAGCACAAAACGGGCTTGTAAATGCCCCGGCGGGGCACGCCCAGGCGGTAATGCAGCCGCTCCACGGGGCAGAAGTTGCAGATAACCAGGACCTCCCGGTTCCGCCGGTCGATGCGGCGGAAGGCCAGGAGATTGTCATCCCCTGCGTCGGGCTGAATCCACTGGAAGCCGTCCCAATCCTGCTCATTCTGCCAGAACTGGGCGTGAGACAGGTAGAAGTGGTTGAGGTCCCGGACAAAGGACTGCATCTGCCGGTGCCGGTCGTAATCCAGAAGCAGCCAATCCAGCTGCTCGGCATACCGCCACTCAATGAACTGGGCAAATTCGTTGCCCATAAAGCTGAGCTTTTTGCCAGGGTGGGCCATCATGTAGGCGTACATAGCCCGCAGATTGCTGAATTTTTGGTCGTACTCCCCGGGCATTTTGTTGATGAGGGAGGCCTTTCCATGGACCACCTCGTCATGAGACAGGGGGAGAATGAAGTTCTCTGAAAAAGCGTAGGTCATAGAGAAGGTCAAACTGTTGTGTTTGTACTTCCGGTAAATGGGGTCGGTCTGCATATACCGGATGGTGTCGTTCATCCAGCCCATGTTCCATTTGAAGAGGAAGCCCAGTCCCCCGTCAAAATCGGGTTTGGTGATCATGGGGAAGGATGTGGATTCCTCCGCCACCATGAGAGCGTTGGGCCGGACGCTGAAAGCGGCCCGGTTTACGGCGCGCAGCAGCTCCATGGCCTCCAGGTTCTCCCGGCCGCCAAAGCGGTTGGGCTTGTAGTGAGTCCGGCCATAGTCCAGGTACAGCATGGAGGCCACCGCGTCCACCCGCAGGCCGTCGATGTGGTACTGCTCCAGCCAGTAGAGAGCGCTGGAAATCAGGAAGCTCTGCACCTCGCTGCGGCCAAAGTCGAACACCATCGTGCCCCACTCTTTGTGCTCGCCGCGCTTGGGGTTCGGGTCTTCGTAGCAGGCTTCGCCATCGAAGTTGTACAGGCCGAACTGGTCTTTCGGGAAGTGAGCCGGAACCCAGTCCATGATGACGCCGATGCCTGCCTCATGCATCTTGTCCACGAAAGCCATCAGGTCCTTCGGGGTGCCGTAGCGGCTGGTGGGGGCGAAATAGCCCGTCACCTGATAGCCCCAGCTGCCATCGAAGGGGTACTCCATGACGGGCAGCAGCTCCACGTGGGTGTAGCCCATCTCGGTGATGTACGGGATGAGCTCGTCGGCCAGCTCGGAGTAATTGTAGGGCAGACCGCCCTCTTTCATCCTCCAGCTGCCGGCGTGCATCTCGTAGATGTTCATGGGGCCGTTGATGACATCGGTCTTCTTCTGGGCGTTCTGCCACGCCTCGTCGTGCCAGACAAAGCCGTTCAAATCGTAGACTTTGCTGCCGTTCGAGGGGCGGGTCTCTGCGTGGAACGCATAGGGGTCAGCCTTGTAGACAAGGTCGCCCGCCCGGGTGGTCACGCAATATTTGTAAACGTCGTATTCCTTCATGCCCGGGATGAACAGCTCCCACACAGAGTCATTGTCCACCTTGCGCATCGGGTGGCTGCCCGGTTTCCAGCTATTGAAATCGCCTACTACGCTGATGGCCGTCGCGTGCGGTGCCCAGACGCGGAACACCACGCCTGTCTCCCCGGCCCGCTGCTCGATGTGTGCGCCAAAATAGCGGTACGCTTCACAGTTATTGCCCTGCTTGAACAAATACACCGGAAGGTCCGATGGATTGCTGCGGGTCTTTTCCTCAGTCGGTTTCATAAACAGCTCCTCCCCGCACAGGCCGCATGGGCAGTCCTGTGCCTTTTACTCTCTTATATTAAAGAATTTCGTCGGATTTTTCAAGAGTTTTCTTGTAGAATATACCATAATCTTTTCGTCGATATTTTTCTTATATATACAACATCTCCAATTTTAGACAAGAAATATCGGCAGACTTAACAGAATAAAGACAAAAAAGAAACATCCGCCCCGAATTTTGCACATTTGGCAAAAAATCAGAGCGGATGTTTTTCCACTATTTTACTTCAGTTTTTCAAAGGCGCATCAGCCCACGACGTAGACGTTGACGTTGATAGCGCCGTTGATGACAGACTCCGCATAAGTCTCATAGAACAGGTCCACGAGGATGCGGCCATCCTGCACGGCGATGCCGGTGTCGGTGGCTACCGCGTAGCCATAGACGAAGCTGCCGTCGGTGGAGGTGATATACAGCAGGGTGCCGTAGGGGATGACATCGGGGTCAACGGCCACGGTGCCGTAACCCAGACCCAGACCGGAAGAGCCCTTGCCCGACTTGGAATAATAGCCGGTGGCCTTACCGGTAAGGACCTTGCTGTAGCTGGCGGGGGCGTTGGTGGTGCCGTCCGGGCCGGTCAGGGGCGAGACGGGCGCACCGGCGCCATAGGTCTTGACCACATGGTCGGTAGGCTCCACGGTGGTGGTCACATCGGTGACGACGCTGTTTTCCAGCTCGCCGTCCACCCAGCGCTCCCGGGTGGTGACGGTCTGCTGGCCCTCAGAGCCATGCTGCAGGGTGGTGGCACGGTTGGTGTTGCGGAAGTAGAGGCTGGTGTAGACGTACTCCGTGTCGTAGGGGACAGCCTGCGTCTCCACCTTGTCCTGATACTCGACGCGGTGGACTTCGATCTTGCTGCCAGCCGTGACCATCGCGCTAAGGGCGGGTTCGGTATAGTCGTCCCCCTCCAGAGTGATGCCGGCACGTTCCAGAGCATCGGCGACGGTACCCACCACCATCTTGACGGGGTACTCCTGGCCTTCAGCCTCAATGGTGACGCTGAAGGCGCGCTCGATGTTCAGGGATGCCAGACTGCCGGCAAAGGCAGTGTAATAGACTTCGTCTCCCTCCTCGGCCTCGATGCCGGAAAGGCTCATAACGCGGTCAGGGTCGCTCTCGGAAGTGAGGACCACCTGCCGCGCACCGTGGGAGTCTGTGACGTAGGTCAGCCGCAGATTCGCGGCGGTCACAGCCAGCGTGAACACGAGACACGCAGCCATGACGCAGAACGCCAGCACACGGGATGAGGCTGCACGGGTGCAGCCGGGCAATGCTTTCTTAAATTTGACGGAAGCGATACGAGACAACTCCTCTCTTTTCAGATTTTGGAATGGACAGCGGGCCTGTATCTCAAGGCCCGTCAGACTGTGCGTAAATGCCCCGCACAGCGGGCGCCGAAAAAGCGGCTTTTCACTTCACCGTGATGAATTTTATGCGCTGCAACGTGTGTTGAGCGGACGTTATTTTAGCAGACTGAGGCCGTTTTGTCAAATCGAAGGTCAGGCGCTCGTCAATTCCTTCACATAGTTTTTTGTGCATTCTGTACATAGTTTTCTCTTGATTTCATGAAATTCAATGATTTCTCTCCGATTTTTTCGCAAAAATAAAGTCATACTCGTTCATATATTTTTAACATTTGAATTAACATTTCCGGGGTGTTTTTTGCAGTATTTCCAGCCCGCTTTGCGACGTCAAACCGGCCATAACCGGCTTATTTTCGACACAAATCATGGACTGTTTTCTGACTGTTTTCAAGAGAAAAGCAGGGGTCTATTTCTCTCCGAAAAAGGCCGTTTGGCAAAATGCCTAACCCGCCAAATTCTCAATAAAAAAGTATGTACTTCCGCCCACTGCCGTTCTGCGCTACAATCGGGCCAGATGCAAACGCAAAACCAAATGAAAGGAGTTTTTACCATGCAGATCAACATCACAGCCCGGGACTTCGGCGGCACAGAATTCCTCGCCCAGCCCCACCGGCTGCATCTGGGCGCACAGAAAGCCGAGGGTGTGGACCAGCTGGAATTCAGCCTGCCGGAGCAGTGGAACGGGTGTGTCGTCACCCTCCACATCCGGCACGCGGACGGCACGCTGGCCGAGCCGCTGGCGCTGGACGAAGCAGGCTGCGTCGGCGTGGGCCGGAGCTTTACCGGCTGGGCCAGCGGCGAGTGGATGCTGGCCGCTGCCAACGGCAATGGCTACACCGCCTACACCCGGCCCGGCCAGTACGACGTCCACGGCATCCTCCCCACCGAGGGCGGCGGTGAGGAGCTGACGCCCTCGGTCTACGAACAATTCATCGCCCGGGTGGTGGACAGCGCCAATGCCGCCGCAGAGGCCGCCAAACGTGCCGCCTCCGGCGAGGCAAACGCCAAACAGAGCGCCAGCGAGGCCGCAGTTTCCGCCCAGCAGACCGCCGCCAGCGCCACCCTGGCCGCAGGCTATGCCGAGCAGGCCGAAGCCGCTGCCGACCGTGCCGCCTCCTATGCCCCCTCGGAGGGCGCTGTGCTGAGCGTCAACGGCAAGAGCGGTGCCGTCCGGCTGAACGCACTGGACGTCTGGGCCTTGCCCCGCCCTGTCTCACCGAAAGTCGGCCAGCTGGTGCGGGTGGTGAATGTCGATGCCTCCACCGGCGCACTGACCGTCGACACCATCAGCACCGACAGCCTCAGCGGGCTGGGCAGCGAAGAAAAAGAGCTTCTGCTCAAGCTGCTGGGCTCTGTCAGCTACACCGACAGCAGCGCCAAAAATGCCCTTGAGGCCCTCAAAAAACTGTGGGACACCACGCCGCCCACTCCCCTGCCCGACCCGGACATCATCCCGGTGGAGAAGGTGACTCTGAGCCAGCACACGCTGGAACTGAGCCGGGGCAGCACTGCCGACCTCAGCGCCTCCATCGCGCCCCCGGACGCCACCGACCAGACGGTATTGTGGAGCGTTTCGCCGACGGACATCGTCTCGGTGGATGCGGGCTGCGTCACTGCCCTCAAGAAGGGTTCTGCCGTCGTCACTGCCACCTCTGACAGCAAGAGCGACAGCTGCACCGTCACAGTGACTCCCGCCGTCTACCGCATCGAGACGGCCCACACCGACAGCGGCGACATCCCCGCGTGGGACACTTATCCCGCCAAGTCCGAGTTCTTCATGCCATTGACTGCTAAGAAAGCGGGCCTGCTGCTCCGCTCGCTGGAATTCCGCGTCAAGGGCTATATGCCGGGCAAAATGCGCACCGTCCTGCGCAAGTACGGCACCACGACCGCCCTGGCAGACAAGTCCATCGACCTTGTCCGCGGCTACAACGATGTAGTGCTGGACATGGGCAGCATCGCGCTGGAAAAGGGCGTCGAATACCAGCTCTATTTCGCCGCCGCCAACAACTTCTATCCGCCCTCTGTCGATTCCTCCTGGGTCGCCGCAAACGACTGCATCGACATCGCACACGGCAGCGCCTACTATGGTGATAACACCACCCTCATCTTCTCGGGTACCGTTGTGCTGCAGGAGACCTGAACCACACCAAACACATATCCTGAAACAGAAAGAGAGGTACTGACTATGACCCATCACAAAATTTCCGCATCCACTCTGGCCCGCACCGCTGCGCTGGCGCTGGCCCTGACCAATCAGGTGCTCAGCGCCGTGGGCAAGCCCATGCTGCCCATCGAGAGCGCCCAGCTGGAACAGCTCATTTCCAGCGGCCTGACCGTTGCCGCCGCCCTCGCCAGCTGGTGGAACAACAACAGCTTCACCCCTGAGGCCATCGAGGCTGACGACTTCATGACCCGCCTGAAGCAGCAGAAGCGATAAACGCTTAAACGAACACAGCGCCCCGGAGCAGACTGCTCCGGGGCGCTGTGTTGTGTTTGAAGAAAAGTTTATCTCAGGCGTTCCACTGAACGTCCTCTGCGGCCACATGGCCGTCCTGCACGCTGATGACAGCGGCGCGGGCATCCATGTCGGATGTCTTTTTGAAAAGGCCCGTGTAGATGGTCATGCCAGCCATCAACAGGACAGCCAGTGCAAGGCCGACCAGACGAATCATCATACCGTCAACATTCTCGTTCATGATACCTTCTCCTTTTCCTCTTTGCGGCCCGGCAGACACCATTCTGCCGCAGCCCACATCCCAATTTTCCGCTGCGGACCCCCTCTATCGGCCCGCAGCGATGCATTTCCCAAGACATTCCAAAGAAAAAAGCCTAGGGTAAACACACCCCAGGCTCCATTGTCTGTCTGCTTAGTATAATAGTCTCTTTTGCAGTTTTTGTCAAGAGGGAGATGAAGGAATCTCAACCGCCGGATATGCGCAGTCGTGCTCCCCAGTTCGCTGGGAAACTTCTGTTAAACAAAAACGGCTCTGCCGAAGCAGAGCCGTAAAAGCCATAATACGGTAAAATCAGCGCTTGCTGAACTGGGGAGCACGACGTGCAGCCTTCAGACCGTACTTCTTGCGCTCCTTCATACGAGGATCGCGGGTCAGGAAGCCTGCCTTCTTCAGAACAGCGCGGTTCTCATCGCTCTGCTGCAGCAGGGCGCGGCTCAGGCCGTGGCGGATAGCGCCAGCCTGGCCGGAAACACCGCCGCCGGAAACGCGGACGACGACGTCATACTTGCCCTCGAGGCCCAGCAGGACCAGCGGAGAGCGGACGATCAGCTTCAGGGTCTCCAGACCGAAGTAGTTGTCGATGTCACGGTCGTTGATGGTGACCTTGCCGGTGCTGTCCACGGTGGCAACCGCAGGCTTACTGCTCTCGTAGGTCACGGTGCTGCCCTCGGCCATACCGGTGACGGTGAGGGTAAAGTCCCCGTCGCCGTAGGTCTTGGTCACGCTGCCGTTCTCAAACTTGAAGCCGTCTTGAACCAGCTTATCCGTAGGATGGAAGGTCAGCGTGGCGGTGATGTCCGTATAGTTCTTGCTGCTGATGGTGATGGTCCAGTTCTCATTCGATGCAGCCGTGATATTCGTCCGGCTGGCGTAGGTGAAATTGCCGGAAGAATCCGCGCCCGCGAGGCTCATCATGTTACTGGTGGTAGAATTCGGAACCGCATTTGTGATCTTCGCCTCGGCAGGAGCGGTGGTGAAGAAATCGGCTGCCGTCAGCGTACCTGTCTGTACACCGGCATAATTCTTCAGAATATTCACCGTCTTGGTGGGAGCGGAGCCGCCGTAGGTTACCTTGGTGATCTCAAAGGTAACCACTGCCGTGTCCAGCACCAGGTTGTAGTTGGTGGCCTTAAAGGTACCGCTGTCCTTGAGTTCCAAGCTACCCTTTGTGATGTCGTACTGATCCACATCCTCGCCCGCTTCTCTGCTCAACGCACCATCGAAAGCTGCAGTCTCGCCAGTGACTGTACCGGTAGAAGTGTAGGCCAACACAGGATCGGGGGTGGTGCCATAGCTTTTGCTCTGACCGCTGTTGGGCTTAACCGTCAGGTCGCGCGCCGTGATGTTCGCTGCTGCCTTGGTCTGATTACCGGCGGTGGCCAGCGTGTAGTTGCCGGCACTGGTACCGCCCAGCGTCAGGGTACCGAGTGTGACCGTTCTGCTGCCCGCATCGGCGCTGTCGAAGGTGGAGCCAGCGGCAACACTGACCGTCAGATCATCGCCGTCCACCTTGCCGGTAATGGTCGCGGTGGAGGCGTTGACCGTGGCGCTGTTGTTGCCGTCATACACCTTGTCAGCAGCAGTGATGCCGGAAACAGTCACTTCCTTCTGTGCCACGGTGATGATCACGTTGGCGGAGCCGTAGTGAGTGCTGGAGGTGTAGGTGACCGTCAAGGTTGCGCCGGTGGCATCCGCCTTCTTCACCTTAATGGTAGGCGTCGCGGTAGCCGCGTCGGAGACAATCTCCAGAATGGTGTCGTTAGAGCTGACCCAGCTCCAAGTTCCGCTATCGGGAGCGGTCTTGGTAGCAGTCAGGGTGAAGTCCGCTTCGCCATAGGTCTTGCTGGTTGGCGGGGTGGTGATGCTTACACCTGCATCCTCTTTGTCCTTGGCGGTTACGGTAACAACAATGCTGTAATCATTATAATTTGTTGCACCGGCAACCGGGATGGTGATGGTGGCCTTGGTACCGGCAGTCTGATCGGTGGTGCTATAGGTCAGGGTGGTTCCACTGACGCTATGACTGTCAATCAGTGCTGCTGTGCCGCCCACAGTGCCGTAAGCCGCGTAGCTTGCACCGGCAGGCAACTCGGGCAGGGTCAGGGTCTTGTCGGTGGTAGCTTGGCCGCTGCGCACGGTGTCGGCAGCGGTATTGGCGCCGGGGTAGTTGATTTTATTGATAACCAAAGTGCCAACAGTCAGGTCGGCTGCGGCCTTGTAGTTCGTCCCCTTCTCCACGCTGATTTTAACAGTGTAGTCGCCCGCGTTCGTGGGTTTTTCCACCGGCTTGTCGTCCTGATAGTATTTGACCGTGACAGCACCCATGCCGCTCTTGGAGGAAGTGACCGTTGCGGTCTTAGGGGTGCCATCGTAGGTCAGATTACCCGGCGTGGGGATGGTGAAGTCGCTTGCCGTCGGCGTGGCCTTTTCGATGGTATACTCCACGCTGGCGGTCTTGGCATTTTCACCCTCGCCCACGGTGATGCTGGCGGTGTAGGTACCCGCGTCGGTGGGGGCGGCCCCAAGGGGAGTGCCGTCCTTTGTGTAGGTGATGCCGTCCTGATTCACCGCCAAACCCTGCCAGCTGTTTTCTGTCAGCGTCGCTTTTTCGCTCTGACCGTCGCCGTAGGTTGTGTGTGCAGGCTTGTTGATGGTCACGCTGCCGCCGTTTCCGTCGGTCAGATAGCAGCCCTCTGCCGTACACTTCGCGGTGATGGTCGCACCGCTGGCGCTGTACGTCCAGCTATGCTGATGCTGGGACACGGTGAACGGCTCGCTGTAGCAATTGTAGCCGTTGCTGCACTGGACGAAAATGTGGTACTGATAGCTCTTGTCTACGGGCAGCCCGGAGATCGTGAGCGTCTTGCTCTTCTCGCCGGAATGTGTTGCAGTATTAACATTTTTGAAACTCGTGGTCCAGTCGTTTTTTGATTCGTTAAACACCTCCCACCAGTAGTAGTAGGTGACGTCCTCCGTTTCGGGCTCGGACGCGATTACCGCAGTCAGCGTGATATTGCCGTCCGTCGCAAACGCCGAGTTTCCGGTGTAGTTCGTATCGCTATTCGGATAGATCTTTTCGACCGCGAAGGGCGCTTTTTCAACGGTGACTTCTGACGGGATTGAATTGGCGTTGGGGAGCCATTGGTTATCCTTTGTTTTTTTGTAAGCGTACCCCTTCGCCAGCAGCGCGTAGGGCTTGACATAGCCGGCATCGCTCGTGATCTCGCCGTAGCTGCCGCCGCTGAGGCTGGCGCTGCTGCCGTCGTCCTTTACAGCCACACGGCTGAAGGTGCCGTTGCTCAGCGAAAGCTTTCCGCCGTTCTGCGCCGTGACAATGGCGAGCTTCGTATTCCCGTCGTTGACGGTCAATTCCGCGTCTTTGCCGTCCACCGTCACATAGAAGCCTCCGTTGCTGCCCGTGACCGTCAGAGAAATGCCCTTGGCGATGAGGTCCACACCATCGACCGTTTTCCCGCCGGTCGCCAGCGTCACCGGCCCGCGGGTCAGCTCATAGGCGGTCCGCTTCCCGTAGACAGTGTCATCCACATTCTGATACAGCGTGATGGTCTTTGCACCGTCCGCCGCGTTCGCCGCCTCGATGGCAGTGGCAAAGGCCGTGTACCAGCTCGTCTTGCCGCCGACGGTCAGTGACGCCGTCATCTGCTTGCCGCAGATGCTGCAAGTGCCCTTGCCGTCCGTGCCGCCGTTGTGCGTATGCGACACGACCTTGACATTTTCCAGCGTATTCACTCCATCATTGGTCACAGCCTGATTATCACTTGCTCCGTAATACGCCGCGCCCTCCGCCAGCAGGTCGGCGAGTTTGCGGTCGCCGTTGCTTTTGATTATCGTAAATGTGCCGCCGGAGAGCTTGACTTTGGTGGTGTAAAAATCCGCGAAGACAAACGTGCCGCCGGAGATCGTGCCCGTGACATTGTAGTCAAACGTAACGCCGCCATATTTCTTTTCATTATTAAAGCTGCCGCCGCTGATGTTCGCGGTGCTGCTGCCATTGAATTCGACACGACCATCGAAGGTACCGCCCTTGGCATTCAGCGTACCGTTCACCGTGACGGAGGCGTCGGTGAATGTGACGCCCGTCTCCACCGTCGCCGTGCCGTTGATGGTCGCACCTCTATAGCTGCCGCTGGCAAAGGTCACATTCGCGTTTTCAGCGACCGTCACATTGCTGGCGGTGTGCGTTCCGCCCTCCAGCGTCAGCATGCCGGTCAGCGTTATGGAGGTGCCGTAAGGCATATCCCGCAGCAGGGTCAGCGTCGGCTCGGTGCAGCCCTCATTGCTCCAGCCGTTCAAGGTCTGGATGGCCTCTACATAGCCGTTTTCCAGCGCACTGTCTTCCGTGAAGTAGGCAGTCTTGGTCGTGCCGTCAGCGGCCTTGGCGGTGATCTTCGTATACAGGTTCTTGTGGCACACAGAGCACACAGGGTTGCTGTCATCGGCGCACTGATGGACGCACTCCGTGAACTGCACCTTGTACGCTGTATAGCCGGTCAGTTCGGAGATTTTCTCCGTCTTGGGAACGATGCTCCATACACTGTCCTTTTCGCCGTACAGCTCGCACTTCGCATAGTCGGTTCCCAGCAGGTCGTTAACGGTGAGGCTCTTGCTCTTCGTGCTGTCCGTGATCTTGCCGATGGTGCAGGCGTTTGTATTGCCATTCCACAGCTTCAGATTGTAGCCCGTACTTGTGGAGCCAGCCGCAGCATTGCTTAAAACCAACTCGCCGATTTCGCCGCCAAAGCGCTCCAATGCGCCGCCGGCCTGCAGCTCCACGCGCGAAATCTTGCCGGTGTAGGAGTCGCCGACTGCAAGCGTTCCGTTGGAGTGAACGAGGAACTTGACCGTGAGCGGCTGCGTTCCGCTGTTCGTGCCGGAATTCATGACCGTCAGAGTCGTGGGTTTGTTCCCACCTCCGACGCCAATGGGATAACTCCCGCTGCTGACAGTTTTGCCATTCAGATCCAGCGTCGCTGGGTAGGTGTAAGAAGAAGAGCAATTTTCTGTGAGCGTCACATCCCGCAGCAGCGTCACGGTGCTGCCTCTGGCTGCATTAAACGCCTCCGTCAGCGTCTTATAATAGGCGCTATCGCCCACGCGCGCGTCGAATTGCGTTTTGCACTTCTTGCAGGTGTAGCCGGTATCGTCCATCTCGTGCGTGCAGGGCACAAGATAGACCTTGCCGTCATCGCCCAGGCTGGTCACGCTGTCGGCGGCGTCCGCCTTGAAGTTCTCGGCGCGGAGCGTCACGCCGCTTGCCGGTTCGGCGATGGCCCCAAGATTTATGCCTTCACGCACGCCCACACGGATGACCGAATCCTCACTCAATGCGCCTGATACAAGAATGGGCAGCTTCCAAGCTTCATTGGCGTAATAACCGGCCTTCACCAAGCCGGAAACAGTGAGCTCAGGAGCTGAGTTTTCCTGTCCGCCGTAGTAAACGTCATATCGATTGTTGTCGGTAACGGTAGCATCGGTGAGGGTAATAGCGCCCTTTCCATAGATGCCGCCGCCCTCGAAGGTGCTGTTGTTTCCGGTGATCGTCACATCCTTGACGGTTACCCCTCTCTCCGAATAAATGCCGCCCCCGTGGCCATAACTTGTATTCCCCGTGGCGGACGCCTTGTTGCCGGTGATCGTGGCGTTGGAGATCGAAACACGGCCGGCGTTAAAGTGGATATAGATGCCGCCGCCGTTGCCCTTGGTGGCTGTGTTGCCGGTGATGGTGCCG
>ERZ834722.3026-NODE-3026-length-12050-cov-14.080200_pt1 | contig 12050 bp, 10 predicted proteins | sample MGYA00519576_ERZ834722 | MGnify/ENA primary metagenome ERZ834722 (study PRJEB31850, sample SAMEA3708759) | human gut metagenome | biome: human gut; feature: human-associated habitat; material: faeces | place: China | collected 2014 ...
TGCACTGGCTGGGTGCCGACCCCAACGGCGGCATCTTCTACGGCAGCGACTACTTTGACAAGTGCTACGAGTATGCCGAAAAGCTCATCATGGAGGGCAAGGCCTACGTGGACGACCTGACCCGCGACGAAATGCGCGAGTACCGCGGTGCCGATGCCGGCAAGCCTTCCCGTCCCTCTCCGTGGCGCGACCGCACCCCGGAAGAGAATCTTGACCTGTTCCGCCGGATGCGTGCCGGTGAGTTCCAGGAGGGCGAAAAGACCCTGCGTGCCAAGATCGATCTGGCCAGCCCCAACATGAACATGCGTGACCCGGCTATCTACCGCATCAAGTACGCCGAGCATCACCGTCAGGGCAGCAAGTGGTGCATCTACCCGATGTACGACTTCGCACACCCCATTCAGGATGCCATTGAGGGCATTACCCACAGTATGTGCAGTCTGGAGTTCGAGAACCACCGCCCGCTGTACAACTGGGTCATCGAGAACATTTTCGGCACTGCCTTCCCCAAGCAGCGCGAGTTTGCACGCCTGAACATGACCAATACCGTCATGAGCAAGCGCTACCTGCGTGAGCTGGTGGAAATGGGCATCGTGGACGGCTGGGACGACCCCCGTATGCCCACCCTGTGCGGCCTGCGCCGCCGCGGCTACACCCCCACCTCCATCTTCACCTTTGTGCGGGAGGCCGGTATTTCTAAATCCGACAACCTGATCGACATGCGCCAGCTGGAAGCCTGTATCCGCAGCGAGCTGGACCTGACCGCTCAGCGCCGCATCGCCGTGCTGGACCCCGTGAAGCTGGTCGTGGATAACTACCCGGAGGACAAGACCGAGTACTTTGATGTAGCCAACAACCCCAACCGCGAAGCCAACGATACCACCACCCGCAAGGTGGCCTTTACCAAAGAGCTGTGGATCGAGAATGAGGACTTTGCCGAGGTGCCGCCTCCTAAGTTCAAGCGCCTGACCATTGGCGGTGAGGTGCGTCTGATGGGCGCTTACATCGTCAAGTGCACCGGCGTGGAGAAGAATGCCGACGGCAGCATTGCCGCTATCCACTGCACCGCCGACCTTGAGACGGGCAACGGCAATCCCGCCGACGGCCGCAAGGTCAAGGGCACCATCCATTGGGTGAGTGCCGCCCATGCCGTGGATGCCGAGGTGCGCCTGTACGACAAGCTGTTCACCGAGGCCAACATGAACGCCATCCCCGAGGGCAGCGATTACAAGGACTACCTGAACCCGGAAAGCGTTGTTGTGTGCAAGGGCTGCAAGCTGGAAGAAAGCCTGAAGGATGCAAAGCCCGGTGAGAAATTCCAGTTCGTGCGCACCGGCTTCTTTACCCCGGACTCCAAGAACCCCGGCGTTTACAACCGCGTCGTCACCCTGCGCGACAGTTTCAAACCCGCAAAGTAAAAAATATATCACGTCAAAAGGGAGCATTTGATCTTTTATGAAGAAACTCACCCGGAATGTTATCATCATGGCTGTTGTCACTGTCATTATGGCAGTTGTGCTCGGCCTGTATATCAAGAGCACCGGCACTGTGCCCGCTGCCGACAACGCCGCCAGCCTGACGGATGGCATCTATACGTCCAGCGCTCAGGGCTGCCTGAGTGATGTGACCGTCACCGTCACCGTCACCGGCGGCCGGGTGACCGGTGTGGAGATCGATGCTTCCGGCGAGACTCCCGAACTGGGCGGCACCGCTGCTGAAACTCTGGCAGACCAGCTGACCAAGGCCGGTTCCACCAGCGGTGTGGACGCTGTTGCCGGTGCTACCATGACCAGCGACGCGGTGTTCACCGCCATGGACGACTGCCTGAGCCAGGCACAGTAAGCCGTCCCGGTATCATCTGTAAAAAACGAAGGCTCTGCGGCAAAATGCTGCAGAGCCTTTTTTGTATGCAAAGAACCCCCTCCGGGTCAGCCCGGAGGGGGTTCGTGTTGCTTTCAGGAGATCTTACTTGCCCATTGCGTGCTTTGCTGCCAGCATACCGAAGGTGTAGCAGCGGCCCAGAGACAGACCGGTCTGGTGGAACGGATAGTCCGCGCCGCCGTAGAACACGCCGCCCACGTTGCCGACGCAGTACAGGCCGTCGATGACGTTGCCGTCAGCATCCAGAGCCTGACCGTTGGCGTTGGTGTTCACGCCGCTGTCGATGGAGGACACGCGGATGTGCTTGCGGATGCCCCAGAAGGGAGCGGTGACGATCTTGTGCATGTAAGCGCTCTTCTTACCGAAGTCCACGTCAGCGCCCTTGTCGCACAGCTCGTTGTAGCGGTCGATGGTCTTCTGCAGCTCGTCTGCAGGCACGCCCAGCAGACCGGCCAGCTCTTCGATGGTGTCGGCCTTGTAGGTATCGATGAGGTTGGTGAACACGCCCTGCGGGTTCTCCACGGCACCGGGGATGTACTTGGTCATCACCTGCTCGGGGATGGGGCTGTTGGCGTAGCTCATGTAGTCGTTATCGTAGATCTGGCAGTACCAGCCCAGAGAACCGTCCGGATGGTTTGCATCCACGTTGTTGCCGTTGAACTTGGGCACATACTTGGTGATGTTGCCCATGTAGACAAAGCCGGTGTCCTCGTTGCAGAAGCGCTTGCCCTCCATGTTGACGTACAGGAACGGTTCCTCGTACATCAGGCCGGAGTCGAAGTCGTGCATCATCTTGGTGTGGCCCAGATTTTCCATCTTTGCACCTGCATCGATGGCCATGATGTGGCCGTCGCCGGTCTTCTGGTACTGCTTCTTGTCGAAGCCGTCCACATCGGGGCACCAGCGCTTGACCATGGCCTCGTTGTTCATGTAGTCGCCGGTGGCCAGAATGACGCCCTTGGAAGCGTTGAACTGGATGTACTTGCCGTTTTCGTCCTTTGCGATGACGCCGGTCACCTTGCCGTTCTCATGCACCAGCTTGACGGCGGGGGTGTTGAAGAAGGTCTCCAGATTGGAGTTCTTGGCCTGCACGTTCTCCAGCACAGTGGCCAGCACGTCGCCCACGTTCTTGGGCTTGGGGCCGATCCACGGAGCAAAGAAGTAGCAGTGCTCATCGCCGAAGTCGTAGGTGTCCATGCGGTCCTTCCACACGCCGGTCAGATCCTGGCTGGTGCACATGTAGGCGAAGATCTCCTTCTCGTCGTTGTGCAGCAGGTCGGAGGGGTTCTTGTTGCTGTCCACGAGGCTGCCGTCGCCGTACTCGGTCTGGTCGGTCAGGCCGGCGCGGTTCAGATACCACATCAGAGCTTCTTCGGAGTTCTCGACGTAGGCGTTCAGCAGGCTGGTATCGGCACGCCAGTCGCACAGGCCGTTGGTCATGTGCACCCACATCTTCTTGCCCGCGTCGGTGGACTTGGACTTGATGATGGCAGAGCCGCAGTTGCCCTGGCTGACCACGATGCTCTGCTTCTGCAGCAGGGCCACATGGCCGCCCAGCTCGGCAGCCCAGCCTGCGGCGGGCACACCGGCAGCACCGGCACCCACGACGACCACGTCAAAGTCCTTGGTCTCGTCGGGGGTGATGTCGCCCAGCTCGCACACAGAGGACTCCACTTCCTCCACGCTCAGGCTGTCGGGGACAACGGTCTCGGCCTTGTTGGCCTCGGTGGGGGCAACGGCCACGCCCTTGGCCTGATTGATGCAGCTCTCGGCAGCCTTCCGGATGGCATCGGAGGTGATGGTTGCGCCGGAGTGGCCGTCCACCTCGCTGGACTGTGCGTCCAGGATCTTCTTGACCATCTCATCGGCGATGTCGGCACCGTAGCCCTTGGTCTCGTTTGCAACGTCGATCTGCACATCGGTGATGGCATCAGCGCTGAAGGTCATGGTCACGGTGACGGGGGTGGCGGTGTTGATGCCGGTAGCGGTGGCGCTGTAGGTGCCTGCAGTGTAGGTGCCTGCGGCGGTGCTGCTGGAAGCGCCGCTGTTGCCGCAGCCTGCCAGCAGACCGGCAGCTGCTGCGCCCAGCGTAGCGGTGCGCAGGAAGTTGCGGCGAGAGATCTTTTCGCTCATAGTGTGTTCTCCTCTTTCTTCTCAATCGTGTACTCTGTCAGAGCAGCAAAGCCGGAAGTCTGACTTTGTTACTCACTAAACAAAGTTTACACGTTAGAGCAGCGCGAAGGTCAAGGGTCATTTTGACAAAAATATCACGAGTTTTTGTAGGAGGTGACAAAACCCTCTCATGTATAGATCTTCGTCCGGGTATGATGGTAGTTCACAACGCTGCCGTCTGGCTGCTGGCGGCTGGCCACGATGCTGCTGAAGGTCTCGCCCACCGCCCGGAAGTCCCGCCGCACGATCTCATCGTGCAGGGTTTCCAGTGAGTCCCACCCGAAGGAGCCGCGGTAATCCTTTTTCCAGATGGTGACAAGATAATCGCCGCCGCACACCACCTCCACATGCCGGGTGCGCTGCAGGCCCAGCCTGCGGGCAGCGTCGGCCTCCATCATCAGGCCGTAATCGTACTCGTTGCGCCCCACCCGGAACTGTTCCATCACCCGCCGGGGCAGGCGGCTGACCCAGCGGGCAGCCGGCATACACTCCAGCCACTCCGCCTTTTCCTGCTGCAGTTCACGGTCGCGGCTGGCTTCCTCTTCCTGTGAGAAGGTCAGCCGCCACATCTCCGGAAAGTTCTGCACCCAGACCCGCCCGACATCCTGCTCCAGCGTGCGGTACTGCTCCTGTATCTTTTCCAAAAAGTGGATGGACAGCTCATCCAGCACCTGCCTGCGCCGCAGCCGGGCGGCCTGCCGGGCAAACATCTTGTCGCTCTGCTCCACCGACGGGCTGCCGATCAGCTCCCGGCACTCTTCCAGCGAGAGTTCCGCCGCGCGCAGCTCCCGGCAGAGGTTGAACCGGCGGGTGTCGGTGACAGTATAGTAGCGGTAGCCGGTCTCCTCGTTCACCTCGGGGCGGATGAGACCCATTTTTTCGTAGTACCGCAGGGTATGGGTGGTCACACCCAGCAGCGAAGCCATTTCACTGATGGTATAGCGCATGGCGAAGTTCTCCTTTCCGGGCGGCAGAACCTTAGAGCCACTCGAATGTTATTTTTGTAACTATTCCTATTATACGACCCGGCCCGCCGTCTGCAAGCACCGGCAGAAAAAATATTTTGCCGGATACAACACATTGTATCCGGCTGCAGAATCTGTTAGAATATGGACAGAAGCATTTCACCTTATAAATAAAGGAGCGAGAGTATATGAGTGCACTGACCGGACTGGAACCGGCTTCGGTTTTTTATTACTTTGAGGAGATCTGCGGCATTCCGCACACCTCCCACCACGAAAAGGCACTGAGCGACTACTGCGTGCAGTTCGCCAAGGCCCACGGCCTTGCCTGCCGTCAGGACGAGATGGGCAACCTGCTCATCAAGGCACCGGCCACACCCGGCTACGAGAAGGAGCCGGGCCTGATCCTGCAGGGCCATCTGGACATGGTGGGCGACAAGACTGCCGACTGCCCGCTGGATCTTGAGAAGGATGCCATCCACCCGGTCGTAGACGGCGGCTATGTGTGCGCCGAGGGCACGACCCTTGGCGGCGACGACGGCATTGCCGTGGCCTATGCGCTGGCTGTTCTGGACGCAAAGGACATTCCCCACCCTGCGCTGGAGGTCGTGCTGACCGTCTGCGAGGAGGTGGGCCTGCTGGGTGCATCTGCCATGGATTTTTCCGACCTTGAGGGCCGGATGCTGGTGAACATCGACTCCGAGGAAGAGGGGGTGCTGACCGCAGGCTGTGCAGGCGGACGCCGCGTTGAATGCCATCTGCCCATTGCCCGTGTTCCTGTGACCGGCACCGCCGTAAAGGCGGATGTGATCGGCCTTGTGGGCGGACATTCCGGCACCGAGATCCACAAGGGCCGTGCCAACGCCATTGCCCTGCTGGGCCGCTGGCTGACCCTGCTGACCGAAAATGGCGTGGACTACGCCGCTCTGGCACTGTCCGGCGGCGCAAAGGAGAATGTCATTCCCAAAGAAAGCAACATCACGCTGGTGCTGCCCGCAGGCATCACCGAGGGCGTGCACACTGCTGCCGCTCAGTTCGCTGCACAGGTGCAGGCCGAATACGGCATGGCAGACCCCGCCATCCGCCTGCAGCTCACCGAACAGGGCTGCGGCGCGTTCAGCGCATTGGATGCCGATTCCACCCAGCGCCTGCGCAAGGCCCTGCTGCTGATGCCCTGGGGCGTGCAGGCCATGAGCATGGATGTGCCGGGCCTTGTGGAGACCTCGCTGAATCTGGGCGTTGCCGAGATGGACGAGCAGGAAGCCATCCTGCGCTTTTCCATCCGCAGCTCGGTGCCTTCGGCCAAGGAGCTGCTGTGCTGCAAGGTACAGACCCTGACCGAGCTACTGGGCGGCGGCGTGCGGTTCCATGGCGACTACCCTGCATGGACCTACGCACGTGAGAGCGCCCTGCGGAACCGCTGCGTAGCCGTGTACGAAGCACAGTACGGCAAAAAGCCTCAGATCGCAGCCCTGCACGCAGGTCTGGAGTGCGGCATCCTCTCCGGCAAGATCGAAGGACTGGACTGCATCTCCTTCGGCCCGAACCTGCTGCACGTCCACACCCCCAACGAGCGTGCCGACATTGCATCGGTGGCCCGTGTGTGGGAATACCTGAAGGCTATTCTGGCTTACAAAGCATAACGGCCCCAAACACAAAACGGCACCTGCGGAACTGGCAGGTGCCGTTTTTGTATAACTCCCTCAGGCACGGCTCACGCCGCACCAGCTCCCTCAATGAGGGAGCCTCCGGCGAAAAGATAAAGCTTTCCGCTTTGCCAAGGCCTCCCTCCTTGAGGAAGGTGGCATTGCGAAGTAATGACGGAAGGAGTTTAGTCCAAATACTTGATCTTGCCCGGCTCAATGCCCTTGATGCCAAGGCCCGGCTCGTTGGAAACAGTGATGTCTTTTTCGTTGAACACTGCACCGCCGAGGATGGGGTCCTCACTGCACAGCACGGGGCCGTCCAGATCCACGCGGGTGATGATCTGCTTTGCGCAGGCCAGATGCACGGCGGCGTTCACGCTGATCTTGGCTTCCAGCATGCAGCCGATCATGCACTCCACGCCGTACACCTCGGCGGCAGATGCGATCTTGAGGGCGTTGTACAGGCCGCCGCACTTCATCAGCTTGATGTTCACGAGGTCTGCGGCTCCCATCTGCATGATGGTCAGTGCGTCCTGCGGGGAGAACACGCTCTCGTCGGCCAGCACCGGCACATAGGAGCGCTCGGTAACATACTTCAGGCCTTCAAAATCGTGGGCCTTGACCGGCTGCTCCACGAATTCGATATCAAGGCCCTTCTCCTGCATTCCGTTCAGGATGCGCACGGCTTCCTTGGGGGTCCAGCCCTGATTTGCGTCGATGCGGATGCAGGTCTCCTTGGGCACAGCACCGCGGATGGCGCTCAGGCGTGCAATATCCTTTTCCGGCTCCTTGCCCACCTTGACCTTCAGGCAGTCGTAGCCGCGGTCGATGGCGTTCAGGGCATCGCGCACCATCTCTTCGGGGTCGTTGACGCTGATGGTGATGTCGGTGACGATGGACTTCTTTGCGCCGCCCATCAGCTTGTACACAGGGATTTTGTACAGCTGGCCGTACAGATCCCACAGGGCCATATCCACAGCAGCCTTGGCGCTGGTGTTCTTCTGGATGCAGGCATTCAGTGCGATCATCAGGTCTTCAAAGTCGTCCACATCGCGGCCGATGATGGTCTTTGCGATATGGTCGCGGATGGCACCGATGATGGCACCGGTGGTGTCGCCGGTGATCACACCGGTGGGAGGTGCCTCACCATAACCCACAGCGCCGGTGTCGGTGTGGATCTCTACGATCACATCTTCCACGCTGCTGACCGAACGCAGAGCCGTCTTAAAAGGCACGCGCAGCGGCACGGAGATCAGACCGAGACGTACTTCCGTGATTTTCATGCAAAACCTACCCCTTTCGATAAAAAATGTTGCCAGATTATGAAATCTATGGTAGTATTGTATACGAAGTTGTCGATATTGTAAAGACAATTGTCCGCAAAAAATTGCACAAAAAGAAAGGGGATTGGGTTCATGATCACAAACGGTTTCACCTACATCGCCGTGCTGGTGTTCATTGCCGCACTGCTGGTGTGGCTGCAACGCTACACGAAGTCGAAATTCTTCGACTATGCACCACCTATCGTTCTGCTGTACCTCATTACCATGATTCTCTGCACGCTGGGTGCATGGGACATGGAGGCCACCAAGCCTGCCTACTCCGTGCTGAAAAACAACCTGCTGTATGCAATGATCTTCCTGATGCTGCTGCGCTGCGACATCCGCAAGATTATCAAGCTGGGTCCCAAGATGCTGGGCGGCTTCTTTGCCGCTTCCGTCTCCATCTCGGTGGCCTTCATTGCCACCTTCGCCATCATGAAGGGGCCCCTTGGCTCCGAAGCATGGAAGGCACTGGGCGCTCTGTGCGGCAGCTGGATGGGAGGCTCCGGCAACATGATCGCCGTGCAGGCTGCGCTGGACATCGGCGAAGCTGACATGGCCTACGCACTGGTGGTGGACTCCATCGACTACTCCATCTGGGTCATGTTCCTGCTGTGGGCCATCAACCTTGCTCCCAAGTTCAACAAGTGGGTCAAGGCCGACACCACCACGCTGGATGAAGTGTCCCGCCGTCTGGAAGAGGACGCAAAGTCCAACGAGGACAAGGCTTCCTTTGTCAACCTGATCTTCCTGCTGGGTCTGGCTCTGGTGATCTCCGCCTTCGGTCAGGATATCGGCGCAGCCCTGAACAGCGCAATGCCCTTCCTGGACAAGGCCACCTGGACCGTCCTGCTCATCACGTTGTCCGGCCTGATCGGCGCTGTCACCCCCGTGGGCCGCATGGCAGGCAGCACCGAGCTGTCCAACCTGCTGCTGTACTCCGTGGTGGCATTGCTTGCCTCCCGCGCAAGCTTCCTGGAGCTGACCGATGCACCCGCATGGATCCTGGCAGGCTTTATGATCCTGGCCATCCACGGCATCATTCTGGTGCTGCTGGCAAAGATCTTCCATCTGGATATGTTCACCTGCGGTGTTGCATCTCTGGCAAACATCGGCGGTTCCGCATCCGCTCCCATTCTGGCTGGTGCCTACAGCGGCGCTCTGGTGCCTGTTGGCGTTCTGATGGCTCTGATGGGCTACGTCATTGGCACGGCAGGCGGCCTGATTACCGCAAATATCATGTCTCTGCTGGCATAACAAATACTGCAAAAAAGGGGCTGTTGCATGTGCAACAGCCCCTTTTCTTATACGATTTTTTGCTTAGCCGCCCAGATATGCGCTGCGCACGCGCTCGTTGGTCAGCAGTTCGGCACCAGTGCCCTCCATGACTACACGGCCCGTCTCAAGGACGTAGGCACGGTCTGCCACGGAAAGAGCCATCTGTGCGTTCTGCTCCACCAGCAGGATGGTCATGCCTTCCTTGTGCACGTTCTGGATGATGTCGAAGATCTCCTGCACCAGAAGCGGCGAAAGGCCCATGGAAGGCTCGTCCAGCATCAGCATGGAAGCGTTGCTCATCAGGGCGCGGCCCATGGCCAGCATCTGCTGTTCGCCGCCGGACATGGTACCGGCCAGCTGCTTGCGGCGCTCCTTCAGGCGGGGGAACAGCTCAAACACCTTTTCCTTGTTGGGTGCAATGGTGGAAGCGGGCTGGGTGTATGCACCCATGTCCAGATTTTCTTCCACGGTCATGTGCAGGAACACATGGCGGCCTTCCGGCACATGGGCAAGGCCCGCTTCCACGATCTTGTGGGCGCGCATGCCCTTGATGCTGCTGCCCTTGTACAGGATGTCGCCGGTCTTGGGCTTCAGCAGGCCGTAAATGGTCTTCAGCATCCGCTGGCGGTTGCCGGAGGTGTAGTTATAGCCGATGAGCGGCAGTGTGCCCTGGGTAATGCCCTGCCCCACGGCAAAGGCCAGCAGATTCACCTTTTTGGCAATGCCCATACCGGCCATGGCGGCATTGGAATAACCGGAGGTAAAGTGGTTCAGTACGGTATTGCTGATGGCGCCCATGACCGAGATGAGGCAGCTGGGCAGCCCAACAGAGAGTACCTCTCCGGGGATGTGCTGCCCCAGCGTATACTGCCGGGGAGAGATGGTAATGGCAGTCTCATGGCGGATCTTATGCAGGAACAGCATGAAGTAGCCTGCCGCGGCCAGATTGGAAAGCAGGGTGGCAACGCCAGCCCCAGCGATTTCCAGATCCAGCACGAAGATGAAGAAAGGGTCCAGCAGGATATTGAGGATGCCGCCAAAGGCGACCCCCAGGCTGGCCTGCCGGGAATGGCCCTCCGCCCGGACCAAATGCGCCAGCATGGGATTGAGCGCCGCCGGCATGGCGCCCAGGCCGATGCTGTAAAGCACATAGGAGGAAGAATAGCCGAAGGTTTCGGCATCAGCGCCCAGCAAGGGCAGCAGCACCGGCCGCAGCAGCAGAACCGCTATGCCATAGATAAGAGAGACCGCAATGGCGCTCCAGATGCAGAAAGCGGCGGTATGTCCGGCTTTTTGGCGGTCGCCCTGTCCCAAACAGCGGGAGATCAGGCTGGCGCCGCCCACGCCAAACAGATTGGCCAGCGCGGTGATGAAGATGAAAAGCGGCAGTGCCACGGTGGCGGCAGCTACTTGGTTGGGGTCGCCCAGCTGGCCCACAAAAAAGGTATCCGCCATATTGTAAATGACGGTGATGATCTGGCTGATGACGGTGGGCACGGCCAGCGAGGCAATGGCCCGGCCGACCGGCATGGTATTAAACAGATATTCTTCACTTTGGGTATAATTCAAGATGGATTCCTCTTTTCCGCTTCCAGCACGCAATCAATAAACCGCTGAATGGCAAATTCAAAGCTCAGCTCGGTAGAGGCCGGATAGTGGGAGAAAAAGCCCTCATCCTCCTGCGAGGCAAAGCCGTGTACAATGGCCCGGAACATCCGTCGGAAGTGAATCTCCTCCCGCGGCGGCAGCCGGAAGCCGGAAAGCACCTGCTTCAGCGGCTCGGTAAAGCGGGCGGCGGCATCATCCAGTACGCGGGGCTCGCCCGCGGCGGTATCCATCACCAGCCAGTACAGCTCCCGGTGCTGCTGCGCAAAGCGCCGGTAGGCCCAGGCCAGGGCCCATACGGCTTCCCGACCGGTTTTCCCCGCGATGGCCCGCAGCTCACCGTCCTCCTGCATCCGCAGGGCATAGCGGCATACCTCGGTCAAAAGGGTATCCATGTTCTCGATATGATTATAGAGCGAGGCGGTTTTGACCCCCATGGTATCAGCCAGCAGCCGCATGGAAAACCCGCTGCGCCCGTACTGCTCTATCAGTTCAGCTGCCGCGACAGTGATGCTTTCAGCGCTCAGTCCTTTGGCCATCAAGGTGCCTCCCCCATAAACTAATGTCATTAGTTTTATGATAATGCTCTCCTCGGCTGTTGTCAAGGGGGCAGCTTGAGTTTTGCCGAAAAACAAAGTGTGATAGGAGCGGAACGACCTGACCATGGCCACCGCTGCCGATGAGGAGGATTATGACCGTGCCATGGAGCAGGCTGCCTATCAAAGCGGCGCGCTGACCGATGCTATAAAGGCCCTCGGCCATTTGCGGCTGAGGACCCGAAAGCCACCCGATTCAATGCTTCCGCCAATTACGAGAGTATCCGGGAAAGGGACGGAAACTACCGGCAGGTGTCCGCGGGCTATCAGTGCAGTCAGGGCTTTCGGTTAGCTTTTCCGCTGGATATGAAACGCCTGGGGCAGGTGCTTTCCACTATTGCGGGCAGCGGGTCCCAGCCGGAGCTGCACATTGCCTTTACCGTCAAGGCTCCGGGCAGAGCCTCCTCCTTGCCCGGGCTGCTTTTCTCCCCTAGGATAAAAATTTTCCCCCTTTTTGTCACACTTTCCCTTTCTCATTCGTTTACAGTAGTGTAAGATAGTAACCACAGGACATTCAGGGAGGATAACATGAAGAAATTTCTCAAAAAGTACGGCTACATTCTATTGGTAGTAGTCATTGCGGCGGGG
>ERZ834722.3028-NODE-3028-length-12046-cov-18.109749_pt1 | contig 12046 bp, 9 predicted proteins | sample MGYA00519576_ERZ834722 | MGnify/ENA primary metagenome ERZ834722 (study PRJEB31850, sample SAMEA3708759) | human gut metagenome | biome: human gut; feature: human-associated habitat; material: faeces | place: China | collected 2014 ...
TATTGATAATTGTTTTTCTTTCCATAAGCGAATGACGGAATTTCAGAATGACATTATGTATCACTTCGTCTAACTGCAACTGTTTTACAAAATAGTCCTTTTCCGTATTTTCGCTTCTTGCATAGTAGAGCATTTGTTCCACTAACTGAAATATTTTGTCTGTTTCTTTTTTTAATGTGTAATTTTTTGTATTGTCAAACGTCAAAGACAATGCTCCTATCGGTATTTTAATTTCATGGACGAAACTTTCCACATATTCTTGATAGTCCTGCTTTTCCTCTGTGATTTTGCCGATTTCATCATTCATAGATTTGCAGGCTTTTTTTAGTGCGTAGCAATAGGCTTTATTTTGAAATTCTTTTGGCTTTGGTAAAACGTCTGCAATATAATAGGTTTCTTCCAGTCCGTCTACTAAATCAATAATATGTTGTGAAACGTTACGTTTCTTCCGATACAAACACCATTGAAAAAGCCCTTGTATGCTGATGAACAGAATTACCAACGATACAACAAACAGCGTATCTACACCGTAGAAAATCAAGAGAAATGCTACTACGGCAAGAAAGAAAAGCTGAAACAATATCTCTGTTATTTTTTCTTCTAAGAATGTAAAAAAACTCACAGTTTCCAACCCTTTCCTCGTATATTTTCCAATAAATGAACAATACCGATTTCTTTCATTTTCTTTTTTAGACGGGTCATATTAACCAGTAATACATTTTCGTCTAAATAATATTTGTCGTTCCACAGCTTTTCCAATAGTTCTTCTTTGCTAATAACTTTATCTTCGTTCATAAAGAAGTAGTACAAAATACGAAATTCATTTCTTGTCAGTTCAATGCTTTGCTCTTGATACTTCAAAATGGATAAATGTAAATCAAGGGTACAATCTTTTTTGACAAGCTCACGGAAATTGTTCGGGTTTGATAACTGCAATGCACGCTTGATCTTCTCAAGAAGAATAAGCGTGTCATACGGCTTTGTTATGAAGTCAATCCCACCCACTTGAATACTTTTCAATTCGTCAGCATTTGTATCTCTGCTTGTTACAAAGATAATCGGTACTGGCATGACTTGTTTTATTTTCCTGCATACTTCATAGCCATTCTCATACGGCAGGTTAATATCAAGCAGAACCAGTTCTATGGAATATTGCTTTAATTCATCTGTCAGGTTTCCAAAGTCAGTCAATAAAACTGTTTCATATCCTTGTGTGTTCAATAATTTAGAAAGCTCCAAACGAGTGATTTCATCATCTTCGATAATTGCTATTCTCATTTCAACACCCCCTTGATTTATCATTATAATAATTTCACAGTAGGAGAGCTAGAAAAGTCTAACTCTCCTCGTTGATATTTCGTTTAAAACCAATATACGTTGCAATCCAGTAAATACTATAAATTAGGAAGAAGATAATTAAATTCAAGCCAAAGTAGATTAGATAAAGGTGTTTATCTCCCAAAATTTGTTGATACACATTATTCAATGACGACATCATCACAAAAGAACATAATATTGCTGATATTGCAGGGACACAAAATAATATCAATAATTGTTTTCTGATTGTCTTAAATAGCGACTTATCATTTATTCCTAATCTTCGCAAGGTCAAGTAGCGATATTTGTATTTAGTAGAGTCGCTCAATGATTGAACTGCCAAAATTGTCCCTACTGCGGAAATCAAGATAAATGCAATGTACATAAACAGACTGGCTACTATTGCAACCATTGCTTTTTGTTGTTCTATTTCTGCACCTCTTACATTTACTCTATACGATTCGTCATTTATTTCTCCATTTTTATCAACCTTTACTAATTGATGTTGCATATCTTCTTTTATCTTGTTTTCTAATTCTGCATCTGTTTCTTCTTTTGTATCTATAATCAAATGATTTTCTGATACTTCAAGTCCTTGAACATATTTATCTGGAAGTACAACAACAAATCTGCCAGTATTAGTTATAGAGTTCCAATAAGACTTAGTGTCATATCCTTTTAATTTCAAATTTTTATTTGCTACTGTTATAGTTTCAATGTCTTTGTTATCTTCAACCTCATATGCAAACTTGCTATTTGTAACTATATAGTATTCGTTATCATTTAAAGAAAGCAACGGCATCTTTCTTAATTCTAGTAACCTATTATAATCACTTAACTTCAAGACTGGGTCAAAATCATAATATTCTGATTGGAAGAAATTTTGTACCTGATGATTCGGCTCTTTATAAATGTCGTACTCAATGGTATTATCAATCGTATATTCTTCTTCAATTACTCGAATATATTCATCAAATACCTGCTTATCATCAAAGAGTTGTACATCATATGGTGCATTTAAATTCACGCTGATATCATACGAAGCTTTGTTGATACTAGAATAATTCAGAGCCAGCAGTGAAGTTAAAATCAACATAGACAATGTACCAAATGTGAAGCTCATTGTTCTTGCTTTAGAAGCAAATGTTCTTGCTACAAACAGATTGTCATTTTGATATTTCATTTTTTTATTCTTTAACAAAACAGTCAAGAACATATCTGCACAAGTTGTAGATATACCATAAATGCTGATAATCAACATGATTACGCTTACCATCAAATAAGTAAGTGTTTCTTGCTTATTAAAATTATCCATAGTACAACGTGAATTCCAGAGAAAAAGAGAAATCGCACCAAGAATAATACTTAAAACAAAAATGACATTTCTTTTTTTACTGTCACGGAACATTTTCTTTTCATTTTGTTTGTCAAAATAAAGAAAATCACGTATCGTCATTTTACTTATTCTTCTTAATAGATTAAGCAAAACCAAAACATAAATAGTTAAAAAATAAATTATCAATAGTCCAATAGAAACGAAATTCAAAGAAATAAAGAGAGTTTTTGGAATACCCAGTAAGTTTACAATTACTAACGACACAAACTGGCTGAATAAAAAGCCAATAGGAATAGCTAATACAAATGCTAAAATTCCCAACAGTATATTTTCAATTACAACTAAGTGGGCAATTTCTTTTTTCTTAATGCCAAGAAGCATATATGTTCCTAATTCTTTACTTCTTTTTTCAAACATAAATTTCGTTGTATAGTTGATCAAAAAGCATATCACAAAAATAATAAGAATATTTACAGCGAACAATGAATTCTTAAATGCATCCATACTGGAACATAACTTTACAATTTCATCAGAATTTGCCACCAAATTAAAAGCAAATATAAGAGAAAAGGATGCAGTAACGGTTATCAGATAAATCAAATAATCTTTAATATTTCTTTTTGTATTTCTATACGCTAACTTACCTAACATTTCCCACTTCACCTCCGAGCAAGGTTAATATATCCAGTATTTCATTGAAGAAATCTTTTCTGCTTTTTTCCCCTCTGAAAATTTCATTGAATATTTTACCGTCTTTCAAGAACAAAATACGTTCACAGAAAGACGCACTAAACGGGTCATGTGTTACCATTAAAATAGTAGCCTGCATTTTCTTGTTGATTTCAGACATTGTTTCCAGTAATAATCTGGAAGCTTTTGAGTCCAAAGCTCCCGTCGGTTCATCAGCTAAAATCAGTTTCGGTTCATTGATTAAGGCTCTAGCACAAGCACAACGCTGTTTTTGTCCGCCAGAAACTTCATAAGGAAATTTCGATAAAATATCACGAATACCCAATTTATCGGCGATAGCATGAACTCTTTTCTCAATATCAGTAGGGTTCTGTTTGTTGATAACCAATGATAAAGAAATGTTTTCTCCAATCGTTAAAGTATCTAAAAGGTTGAAATCTTGAAAAATGAACCCTAAATTTTCACGTCTGAAATCAGCAAAATCTTTATCCTTGATTTTGGTAATATCTTGATTATTGACTGTAATGTGTCCGCTGGTTACAGTATCAATCGTAGAGATACAGTTTAATAGGGTAGTCTTTCCAGAACCACTAGCTCCCATGATTGCGACAAATTCGCCCTTATCTACATACATAGAAATACCGTCTACTGCCTTTGTGATATTTCCAGAGTTACCCCCGTAGTATTTTTTTACTTGCTCTAAATTTAAAATGTGTTCCATTAAAAATCGCTCCTTTCTTCCTGCCACATTTATTTGTTTTGGAATACAATTAAATTATAGCAAGGGCAGTATTCAATTACACTTACAGTTTTGAAAGTAAACAGAGAGTAAAAGAGCCGTGATAATGCAGATCACAATTTTGTGAAGCATTTCCACGACCCTTTTATTATAATTTTGCCTTTGTCTTTTTCGTAATGATATAAATATATTCTTCTGGTGTAGGGCGTTTATTCCCAAAATACTTTTTGAAATTTGCCTGCACCTCTGGGTCGGTGCTATTCATAGCTTCATCAATCGTAGCTTCAATATCCGCCCGAACATCAGCCAATGATACACCGCCAGCTTTTGCACCAGCTTTCAATGCCTTTTTTATATCTCTTTTGTTCAGTCCTATCATATTCATACCTCAATTCTACTTTTTAAAGCTAATAAGTTTTCCATTGTATTTTACAATGATGAATATGATATAAAACACTCCTACAACAATCAAAATAAGACCTATGTAATAGCCTAATTCAGAATGAGAGATTAAATTGATAATCGGCATAACAAGAATACCAATACTAACCAGTAAAGTGCCTATTCCTATTTTTTTTGTAAACACCTTTTTATCTTTAGGGTCAAGTTGTGTATAATGATAACCATGTAATAAAGTAATATTCTCTTTTATACCTATTTGATAAGATGTAAAAAGTAAAAACAATCCTATAACTATTTCAACAATCAATTCCTCTAATTCCATAATCGTTCTCTCCTTTAATCAAAATAAAATAATTCTTCAAATTTTTTATCTAAAGCTATACAAAGCACTAATGCCAATTTTGCTGTTGGATTAAATTGTCCAGTTTCAATAGAACTAACTGTATTCCGAGAAACCCCGACTAGTTCAGCTAATTCTGTTTGTGATAATTTTTTTTCTTTTCGTACAGTTTTTAATCTGTTTCGCAAAATTAAATGTTCGTCCATTCTATAAACCTACCATTAAAAATTTATAAAAGTAATACCCCATAAATAGAAAAAAGAATAAAGCAATAACAAATTTGGATTTATTTTTTGAAATATGTGCTTCATAACCCATAGAGCCAAATGCCACAGACCCAATAATTGTCATTATGTCATAGTAAGGTTCTTTACAAACTGCTTTAATGAAAAGAATTAAAATGCAGATAAATAAAACAAACATTAAGCCAAAAGATTTCCCTTGAAGTTTAATATGTTTTTCGTATTCATCAAGATATAGATTCTCTTTTTTGTTTTGTGATAGTATTTTTTCTTTATCCATTATATAACGCTCCCTTCAAATAATACCAAGTACACTTGTCATTTATATTATAGCATTCGGTCATTACAAGTCAATATTTTTGCACAGTTTTCTTGTCGTTTTGTAAAAGCGTGCAAATCTGATAGGAAATGCACGCTATATCATTTATCCTACAATCTTCCAGTTACTATCCTTATGTAGCACAAGCTCATACTGCGATACCTGCGTCGCTTTTGTCTGATTATCAATGAATTTTACCGCAACCTTGACTTTCACATTGTCGCCGTCCTTTATAAAGATAGGGTTTACCAGTTCAGAATAAAGGTAGTCCCTGCCGATAGGTTCAATCACATTTCCCAATACATAGTAAGCAAGCTCTTTTTCCGTCGCTGTTGGGTACAGCTTAAAGAATGTTTCCAGAAAAGCGGTAGCGTCATTTACCGTATCAGCGTCCACGCTTGCGTCTGCTTCTGGTGTCTTAGGCTCATAGTCTGATTTTTCAACTGCTGGTGCAAGGGTAGGGTTTTGAACGATTACCATATCCCCGTCTGCGTCCACATAGACTTTTACAGTATAGGTTGCTTTCACATTGCTTGTCTGTTCTCCCTCTTTTATCTGCTGATCTACTTCGTAGGTAGCAGAAAAAGTGTCCGCTCCCGATTGCTCGATATGCCATACAATCACATCTGTAACCGTGGAGCTGGTCGGTATATCGGTTCTAATGGTGTCTACATTTAAGTCCTGCAATTCCTTTGTCAGATAACCGCTGATTGCCTGCGTCCTTGCTTCGATAGCTTCTTTGCTGTTATCCCATGTGTAATAGGACTTCGCAAAGTTTTTCACGAAATTTTCTATCCCGTTGGTGTCCTGCAAGCAAAGTTCAATGATTTCTTTTTCATGGGTGGTGTGCTGGTCGATAGCCGTAAAATTCTTATACACCCCAAAGCTCACGCTTGCGACAAGCACCACCCACAACGCAATCACGGTTTTCTTATGTGTGCCTACCTTGACAGTACGCACCTTTTTTTCTTTTGGTTCTTTGATAGTTTCTGTCTGTTTCTTATTCTTCTTAAACATATTTTTCAAGTCCTTTCTATTGTTTTACTCGTCCTGCACCGATTAAGTGCTGTTGCCAGTAACTACTACTTAGGTCTGCATATCCTATCGGGTCGCCTGCGTGGTACATCTGTGTCGGCGAAACAAGAATACCGACGTGTGTTACATACGAACCAGCGTTATAGGTGGAATGGAAAAACACCAAATCGCCTGCTTTTGCCTGCGAGAGTGGCAGATGTTGGGTTGCGTCATACTGTGCTTGTGCTGTTCTCGGTAAGGAGATACCAGCTTTTCCATAGCACCATTGCGTCAATCCCGAACAATCAAAGGAAGTATTCGGGTTACTGCCACCATACACATACTTCCAGCCTTGATATTTCAACGCTTCATTCATTACCTTTTGTGCCAGTTCTCCCGATACCTGCGGAACTGCTAAATACTGATTGACTACTTCCACATAGAACATATTTCCATAGCCATACCGCCAGCCCCCATTCTTAGCAACGGCTATCGGGTTGGTGTAGGTTACTTTCTTTCCACCCGATTTCTCACGGGCGAAGCTCTCTGCAAGATTAAAAGTGTGTTTTTTTCCTTTTCCTGCCACATATCCCACATAGCCACCGCCATAGTTATAAGACTGTATCGCTACATTCAAGTCGTCGATACCTTGATTTTTGCAGGAAGAAAGCAGGGACGCAAAATACTTACACCCCTGCTTGATTGAGCTTTCCGTATCTAAGGAATTAGGCGGTAAACCAAGACTTTCCGAACTCTGCATAACATCTTCTGCCGTACCGCCACTTTCTACTTGAATGATAGCAAGTAACACATTGACATACTCGGAGATACCGTTTTCTCTGGCGTATTTTTCTACCATAGGCTGATGTTTCAAGACTTCTGCGGATAGGTTCATACCCGTAATGCCAGAAGAAAAATTGCTGTTCTCGTCGTCGCTGTCCGCACTAATGAGGACGCCAAAGAAAAGCACCAGAGAAAAGAGGATAGGAAACAGACTGCCAATGATAGCGATATGTTTCAGTTTCATTTTTTCTTCTGTCCTTTCTTCGTTACAAGGTTACGGGTTTTCTCTATGGTCTGCTGGTTCTTCTGGACGCTCTGGGTCTGCTGAACCTTTATCCTGCGGTCTTTGGTGTCATTCTGGCGTGTTTCCTGCGATACCACTTTTTCTACATTCTGCCTATGTACTGTCTGTGTAGGCTGGGGTGCTTTCTTATCAGAAGCACCAGAAGATAACGGACGCTCTTTGATAACATTTGTCTTGACTGGCTCACTTGCTTTCGGAGTTGGAGCTGTGGCTGGGCGTTTGACTTCCTGCATTTTTTCAACACTCGGCTTTGGAATGGTTGAAGCTGTGACTGGTCGCTCATGGGGACGGGTAGCTCCCGTTGTCGCTGATCCGTCAGCCTTTCGCTGTACCTGCCTTGCTTCTTGTGCCTTTTGAAGCTCCATACGTTTGTCAGCGATATTTTTCTTACGCTGTTCCTGCTTTTCCAAGCGTCCCGTCTGTCTGGACTGCTGTTCCTGCACCATGCCACGCTTGAAGTCGGACACGCTGGACTTTGCCTTTTCCTTTGCGGAATACACCGCATAAGCGGTCTGTGTCGGCATATCCTTGATATTCTCTTTGACAGCGTTTGCCTTGTCTTTCACTTTATTTTTCGTATCTAAGACAGCACCCACCTTTGAGCCTGCACGCTGTCCCATACTGGAAGTAGATGTATTGCCCCGACTGTCTTTTGTGGCTGTGTTCCTTGTCGGTTTTCTGTTTGAAATCGTGCTACCTGCCACCGCACCAGCAACACCGCCAGCAGTAACCGCACCAGCAAGCCGTCTTTCCATACGCCTAGCTCTATGTCGCATAAACAGATATGGTCTGCGGAATATCCTGCGTCCCATGTTTTGACTGTCGCCAGCGTTCAAAGAGAACATACTCATTAAATCGCCCAGCTTCATATAAATACCAGCGAAACATACTATCTGCAAGAACGCTACCATAAAGAACGGATAGTCCGTGGAGATGTTATAAAACATACTGGAAATGCTGAACGCCACCGTTACAATGAGCGTTATTCCTGCCCGTGTCATTATGGTATTAAACACCCTTACGATTGCCTGCTTCGCCATGCTTTCATAGCTCGGTATCATGGAAAGTAAAAAGCTGATAGGTAAAAACATTGCAAAGATAATAAAAAGTATCTGGCTAAATAACATCATGCCCGTAAGCAAGAATACAAATATCGTTATCCCTAAATTGAAGAACAGTAGGAAGAACACCATGCCTAAACGGTTCACGACCTGCGGTATCGTCAGATTGTTGTTGTCGTTATCTTCGATTTCTGTTTTCACGACTTCCTCTCTGGTTTTCCCGTCCTCGTCCTCTGGACTTGCCGATACGAGAGCTTCTACACGGTCTGTCCCGATTTCTTCTGCGTTGCTGTTCCCGAATTGAAGCAAGAGCCACGGCTGTTCCACTTGAATAGAAAATAGGCTGTCCCGTATCAAGTCCACGCTGTCCTTACCCTCGCTGTCGGAGTTAGGGAGCATGATTTTTGTTCCCAAATCCAAAGAAGCGGTACTGATGTCTGATGAAAATTCATTTATCTTCTTGATATAGTCGGGAGCATAAGCAATAAATGAAGCGGACAGCACGAACACCACCACAAAGTTGATAACAGCGTGAAGTGCTTTGCTGGTTTCCCGTTTTATCAGTCCCGTATAAGCAACGTACATTCCCACCACTAAGATAATGAGAAGCAGGAAACCAACATAGAAGCCCGTAGAAGAAAAGCCGTTCTCGGTAACGCCTGCAAGGGTCTGTATGCTCTTTCCGATACTGTCTGCCATATCATTGATGAAGTCCAGCTTATAGGCTTCCTGCACCACATAGCCCGTTGCATTACTCAAATACAAACTGATAGTCCAGACAAAGTTGGTAATGCAGTACAGCCCGTATTGTACCGATTTTCCGATACCGTCGAGCCAGTTCCACGGAAGCCACGACCAGCTATTATCGACGAAAAAATCAAGCTGGTAGTTGGAAAGGGGATATTTTGAATAAAGATTTTCTGCGTTTATGGTATCGTCTACAAGCCCCGTCGCATGAGCCACCGTCCCCAAAAGTGAAAGCAGGATAAGGGAGAGTGCCACCACGAACAGAGCCATTTTGAGAAAGTGGAAAATCTTCTTTTTTGTGAACACACCTTTTATCCTTTCTTTCATCACTCCACCTCATTTCTCTGTACGGGCGGTCTGGTATCAAAGGCGTGTAGCAGTTCTTCAAAGACTGGGTGTATCTGCACCACACCGACACGCCCGTATAAGTCCTGCAATAAGCATTGTCCGTTCTCCAAATCACGCAAGCGTTTCTGGTTGTTCTCATCGTCCTTGTCGATACCGAAAAACTCTAAGGTCTGCTTTATCTCGTTTATATCCGTGCTTCTAAATGCAAACTTTAAGCCGATATTGTTTTTCAGACTTTCCTTTGACACGTCATAGGCAGACTGGGTAACGAAATAAACGCCTGCCTGCATAGCTCGCCCAGCACGAACCAGCTTATTTGATAAGGTTTCTCCTTGTGCCACATTTAAGAACGCCCACGCTTCGTCTAAATCGACAATCTTAAAAATGCTTCTGTCCGAATGGATAAAATCAAGGGCAAAGGTACTAATCACAATCAGCATAGACACAGACAACAATTCAATGGTCGTGTATTCTTCAAAAGTGGTATCTTTATCTGGCAGTACAAGGTCGGCTACTTGAATGATATTGAGCTGATTATCCAGACTGATAGCATTTTCTACCGTACCGTCTGAAAACAGCAGGTGTGCAAAGTCGTAGTCCGTGAAGCTGTCGATATGGTCTGCGATATTTCTTGATATGGGCGTATCTTCACGGCGTAGCTCGTCTATCACATGGAGCAAGCCCCGACTGTCGCTCTGGGTAACGGAGCGTACTGCCTTACGAAGTACGGGGAATTTTTCGCCGTCCCTTGAAGAAATACCCGTAAGGAATGTTAAGATGTCGATTGCCAGACTTTCAGCGTCTTTTACATTCTTCATAATCACAAACGGGTCAAGAAGCCCTGCATTGTCCTTATCGCTGGTAAGATTTACGATATTGATTTCATGTGCAATCTCTGGGAGCGTTTCTTTCCAGTTACCACGCTCACTTTTAGGGTCTAACAGAAGTGCTTGACCGCCAAACAGCACCGCATAATATACCAGAAGATTGTTACAGAACGATTTCCCACCGCCAAGCGAACCGACAAAAGCAGACGCTAAAGCGTTGGTAACTGTACCTTTTACACCTTGACTGGCAAGGGACGGTTGCAGGTACACATTTCTTCCCGTATCAACAGAATAGCCCATATAGATACCCGTAGTTTCTCCTAACTGCTGTGTCGCACCAAAGCCAAGCCCAGCTAAAAAATCTGATTTTACATACTGCACATAGTCATTGATATATCGCTTGCTGGCTGGTAAAAATTCAGAATGAAGCCCCAGCATATCCCCAGCAGGACGCACCAGCTTTACATTGAGGTCGTCGTAAAAGTCCTTGACTTCATCACAACGGCGTTTCAGCTCGTCAAGATCGGGTGCAGACACCCGTATGACGTAGCTTAACTTATACATACTTTCTTTTGTCTGGTCTAAATCAGTTTCCAGCTCGTCCACGCTGTCTAAAGCGTCCACCACATTTGAGCTGGTTTCACTTCCTGCTTGATAGGCGTGATTATCAAGGTCTTTCAGTTCCTTTTTCTTGTTGCGGACGGTCGTTAATGCTTTCCGATTTTCCACGATTTCTACATTCATGCTCGTATCAACGGGGAATGTGAATTGCTGTTGCTGGAAATAGAAGATTTCAGACGACGGAAAATCAAGCTCTCCTACAATCGCATTGACGGTAAAATAGGACACATAGCTTTCCTTGTCCTCATGTTCCAATCGTAAATACCGCTGGCTTTCCTCAATCACACACCTTGTCGGACGGATAAGGTCGTAGTATTTTATCAGCGTCTCTTTGTTCAATTTTTTCTTTGGTAGCTGGTACTCATAATCTTCATAAGCGATACCGTCCCTGCCGTAAAGATGTTCCATGAGATACCCAAAATCATGGATTTCCAAGCGACGCACCTTAAAGCGACGGGAGATTTTATTTTCCAGTAACTTTTCCATTTTTATGTAACGGTTGATTTCATCATTCGGCATGGAAACAAAATCATTCATCAGCGTGTGGTTCACTTCATGGAGAAATTCTGTGAACGTCAGCCACACCGATTTTTTGATGTTCTTCAGATTGAGCTGTTCTTCCGTAACCATGAGCTTAAAGCCAAGAAAAAAGCGGTAGTCCACTTGATTGTCCCCAATCATAGATACTAACGCTTCGGTCTGTTCGTCTATCTTCTGGCAGGCAACTTCCTTTAATTTTCCAGTTACCAGCTTCTTTGACTGTTCCTGCATACTGCGGATTGAGCTTTCTGTGGCAATCTGCAACGCATGAATTTTACCCTCACGGGACTGTGCGATAAGCTGTCGGAAACTGTCATGCACGATAAATTTCTGCTCTGCGGATAGAAAAGAATAGTTGTATGGTATCAGCTCATAGTAGGCGAACACCTCATTGTCCTTGTTCCAGACAAGGTTAT
>ERZ834722.3032-NODE-3032-length-12021-cov-2.517132_pt1 | contig 12021 bp, 14 predicted proteins | sample MGYA00519576_ERZ834722 | MGnify/ENA primary metagenome ERZ834722 (study PRJEB31850, sample SAMEA3708759) | human gut metagenome | biome: human gut; feature: human-associated habitat; material: faeces | place: China | collected 2014 ...
TAATTTTAGTTGTTTCAACAAATCTACATTTTTGATTTTCTAAATTCAAAGAAGTTAAAGGCTCACCATCTTCTGATAAGCCTTCTTGATATATAACTACGTCACATTCGTTATTTAATAATCTTTCTAAATGCTTTGGATTTAATTTCTTTATCATATTATTCTTGGTGATAATCCTGTTCTTTTTAAATAAGAAAAAGCCACTTTTGATATTTTTAATTTATCAGCCATATCTTGTGATTCAGTTTCATTTATGGTTAAATCTCCACCTATTGAATAACTAGATATGCTTTCATCATCATAAGTGCCTTCTTCTTTTATATAATCTGCTTGTATGCAAGTTGCTTTAATTATTAAATCCTTTTGTTGACTTGTTAAATTATCAAATCCTCTTCTTTCTATTCTCGTCAATGTGACTCTATTAACGTCAATTGAGGCTAATTCTAAGTACTTTTCTATTTCTTTATCTTCTAATACTTTAGAACCATATTTAGAATAGTCCTCTTTTGTTGCATAAACATTTATCATGTGCAACACCTCTTATTTTACTTTCTTTTCTAATTCTGCAATTTTTGCTGTTAGTTCCTCATTAACTTTTACTAACTCTGTCTTTTCTTCTTCAACTTTTGTTATTTTTGCTGTTAGTTCCTCATTAACTTTTGCAATTTTCTTTAATTCTTTTTCAAAATCTTTAGAAGCTACTTTTTTAGAAACTCCTAATTTTGAATATCCTCTAGCTTCATATTGTGTAAGCTCTTCTTCATCAATAGATAATAATACATTATCTTTTATTACTCTTATTTTCGACATGATAACCTCCTATTCTCCTGCATATTCAGTTGTATCAACATCGACGTATATGCTATCAATTTTGTTATCTTTTCCATTTGGGAAAACAAATGTATCAGATAAACTTCTATCTTGATATAAATATCCATCACCTTCTGTATGTTGACCAGGATTAAAATAGTAAATACTTGCAATCTTTGGAACTGTTTTAACAGTTAATGGAGATGCTATTAAAACATTAATTTTATGAGAACCTGTTACAGCTGTTATATTCTTGCTTTCATCTGCTACAACCTTCTTAACAGGAACGAATCCGTCAGTAAAATCAAATTTATCATAAAATCTTTCATCGTCAATTACTTCTATTAATGTTACTCCATCAATATCTGTAATTCTTGTTTCTATACCAATTCCACCTTCTGCAATTTGTGTCATTTCTATTTTTCTTGTGAAGTCTGTAGATTGTTCTAATAAATCCATAATTGTAGAATTTACATATGCAATTAATGCACCTTTTGCTACATATCTTCTTAATTTTCCAGCACTTAACATTGCTTTTAATTTTCCATATACATTTTCTTTTGTATATGAAGACAATGCTGTTGAACTATGATATCCATCTAATTTTTGTGCTTCTGTAGCAACTTTAGAATAGAAGTATGCATCTATTTCTGGTATTTGTTGTGTTTTGTGGAATACTTCTGAAATATTTTTAATAGATGCTGTTTCATTTGTTTCATCTACATCTATTTTATCTACCAAGAATGATATATCTCTATCGTGTGTTAATGTGAAAGGTACATCAGTTTGTGCAAATGTTCCTTTGTTCCATCCACCTAGTCTACTGTGTGATTTATAACCACTTGTACTCATTTGTGTAAAATGAAATGTTTTTGCACTTAACCATTTAACTGCTGTAGTTACGAATGGTGAAGTTAAAGATTCTTGCTCCATAATTTCTAATAGGTCTGGAGACCATACCTCTGCATAATTTAATGCCATAATTAATTACCTCCTAAAATGAATTAAACCTGTTCCATCTTTTTGTGGCTACAGGCTTTTTGTTTTTTTGATTTTCATCAGAGTTACTTTGTGTCGCTCCGAACTTAAATCCTTTTTCTTCTTTTTCTTCTTCCTTTGCTATTTTTAACTCAGGAAATTCTGAAATTACTGCGTTGATTTCATCTTCTAGTTTCTTAGCATCTAATACACCGTTTTCTAGAACTTTTGACATATCAACTAATCTTGCTGCTCTTTCAACTTTCTTAACATCAACCCCTGCTTTGGCCATAGCAAGTGCTATTTTGTCAGTATAGTCTGTTTGAACAGTCTCTTTTTGCTCTTCTTGTCCTTTGTCTTCTTGTTTGTTTTGAGTGTCTTGAACTTGTTTAGAAGTTTCACCTTGTTCTGCTTTTTCAGCACCTTTGGCATACATTCTTCTGATAAATCCATCTAACTCATCTTGATTTTTGAAAACTATTGAACCATCATCACCTTTTTGTGCTACTTGTTTTTTAGTTTTCTCGCCCTCATTTTTGTTTTCAGCTTTTTGCTCTTTTTGAGCATTATCTGTTGTAGTTTGAGTATCTACATTTTCTTTTTTTTCGTCTTCCATATTGGAACCTCCCCCGTTTAAGGTCCGTCGACCATAATTTTTACAATAAAAAAAGAGCCTATTTAAAGCTCTAATTCTAAAAATGGCACAAGTTAATGGATTTGAACCACTACAAACAGTTTTGGAGACTGTTGTGCTACCGTTACACTAAACTTGCATATAAAAAAAGCACCTACATTTCTGTAAGTGTTATCTTTAATTAATTATTAAACATAATATGGATTTGGTTTAAATAATAGTGATATTATATCTATAAACCAGCCTATTCCAAATAATCCTACTGTAAATAAATATATTATTCCCATTCCAATTTTTCCTTCATAAAATTTATGCCCACATACGGTAAATATACACAACGCTAATGAAATCCACTTGTTTTTAGGTTTTCCAGTAGCACAATGATTTATATTACTGTTAGTATTAGTATTTGTGTTATTAATTACTATGTTAGGATTTGATGAACTAATTTGTTCAACTTGTCTGCCACATTTTGTACATATTACTGCATCTTCTGGTATTTTTTCACCACAATATTTGCAAAACTTCATTTTTGTTTCAGTTGTTTCCATATTTTTTCTCCTTTTACTTATCCAGATTATCAATTGCATATTGTGCTTCACTTTTTGTAAAACCTTCTGCTGATGAAATCAATTGATTATAAATTGCCTTACTAGACATACTCATACTTGTTTGATATGTCTTTGCTTTTTCCAAAGCATTCTTATTCCAGTCTACTTCTATGTTGTCTATTGCATACTGTGCCGCTTCTTTTGTAAATCCCTCCACTGATGAAGTTAATTGATTGTAGATACCTTGCTTTGACATATGTAGTGAATTAGAATAAGTTTCTGCTTTTTTTAACGCATTTTTTTCTTCTGTAGTAGGTTCTTTTCCTAATGAATATATTACAGTAATTTTATCACCTTGATGTGCTACTGTATTTGCCGAAATACTTTGACTAATGAATTTTCCTTTTTCAATATCATTTGAATATTCTTCTGTTATTTTACCATTAATCTTGTTAGTATCTATCCATGCTTTTACTTCTTCTTTTGACATAGTACTGAAATCTACAATAGTAACCTCTACTGAATTATTTTTTTGATAATTATTAGTTGAAGTATCAACAGTATTATTATTTTGTGATGTACCTATAATTATTCCTATTACTATAATAATTATCCAAAACCACCATTTTTTATAAATTGGTTTCTTTTCATTTTCTGTATGATTTGCCATGACAATTCCTCCTTTTATTTTATTCTAAAAAGAGTATATCATTTTTTTTCGACCTTTGTTGTCGAATTTTGTCGAATAATATAAAATTTTATTTTTTATTAAACCATTCATCGATTTTACCAGTTTCAACTGCTTTTGAAAACTCTTCTGCTTCTTTTTTCATTTCATCTGTTATTTCAACTCTTTCATTTATTGGTATTGGTTTAGGTATCTCATTTATCCATCTAGGATTTTTCATTAAATTTCCCTCCATAATAAATAATATTTACCATCTATTTTCTTTATATTTTCAACAATAAACCTACTATTTCTTGGATATAATATTTCAGATTCGTCTGGATTAAAGTTTCTTAAATCTTTTGCTTTGTTTGATACTGTATATATTACCACATTGGCATTTTCATTATATTTTGATTTACTTGAAAAAGATAAATATTCATTAAACATTATTGGCTTATTAAGCACGTTCATATGTATAAATCTTTCTAATTCTTTCTTATCTGTTATATCTAAAACCCTAACTATATTCCCATTATAATTTCTACATTTATCTAATGCTTTATCTAACTGTTTAACTATATTTTCTTGAATATCATCTAATTTAAGATTATTTCTTAATAGTTCATTTATTTTATAACTTTCTGAACTGATGTATTGGTTTATTGCATATTGTTCATCATTTGATAAACCTATTTTACTACTTTCTATTTGATTTTGCAATTCATTAGCCTTATTTTGGTAATTTAATACATTTTCAGGTAATAAACTTCCTGCTACCAATCTTTCATATTGTTTCTGTCTTTGTTGCAAATATTGAGTATATTTATCTTCTTCATCATGACTATGTTTTGCTTTTGTTACTTCTTCTGGTTCGTCATTTATTCCTTCGTAATATGTATTAACTCCATGGTGACATCTTGGATGCAAAAATCCTCCTTCAATTGCAGTACTTAATAATGGATATTTCCCATCATCTTCTGTTCCACCGGACCATACATCATCTATATATACTCTGCCTTCCCATGGTGTACACTTATCACAAGCACCGCCATGTTTTGATATATATACTAATGGATTACCTAACTTCTTTCGCATTTCACCTTCGCCCATTAGATTAGCTCTTTTGTTTGCCGTTCTAATAGCCATATCACAGTAATCAGCAATATTATGCCTTGAACCATTACTATATTCAATACAATTAAAACCTCTTGCAAAAAAATCTTTACTTGCCATATCAATTGCTTGTTTTACTGTTCCTGCTCCAGTATTAGCAAATACCTGTGCTTTATATATTATTTGTCTGTATTGGTCATTTGCCATTCTTAAAGTTGCATATTTTACATCTTTCATGTCAGATTTGGTACTTTCTATTAATGCATCTAATTTTCTATGATTTAATCCAAAAAAAGATCCACCCAATTGTGAATCTTCTTTTCTTATAATTCCTGACTGTATTGCCTGTTTATTTGTTCTTCCTGCACCTTCCTTAAATTGTTCTTTTATATGTTTATATAAATATCTATTTAACCCTTTTGTGTTGTTGTTAAATATTTCTTTATTTGCCTTCTTATAGTCTTCAAATTGTTTTATTTTCAGTGCTTGCCATTGTGGCCAATCAAAACCTTTTGTTTTTTCGTCTTCTTTATGACTCCATAATGTTCTTTTCATAGAAGCAATTAATTGTAATTCAATTTCTTCCATTACTTTTTTTATATCATATTCATTTTGCATTTAATCACCTACTCTAATGGTTCCATTATATTAGGTTCTTCTTTTTCAATTATTCCCGCTTCTTCTTTTAACCTTTTTACTTCTTGTTCTTTTTCTGCTTTAGTTAAACTATCTCCATACATTGTATCTACAGTCTTTTCAATGCTCATTACATTTTGCCCTGGTCTAGCCTTTGAAACTGTTTCTACTGTTGCTTCAAAGCTTGGATTAGCATATTCTTTAAAATCTACCGTTGCTTCATATTTACCTGGTGTTTTTTTCTGTGCTTTATCATATGTTTTTAAACATATTTCAACTAACTTAGGAATAACTTTTTCTAATACATCTATTACTTTCCCTCTTGTATATTGTGTTGCTTTTTCTTTTTCTCTTTGTGCATCTGCATTATCTAATTTTTTTACATCTATTCCTAATGTTGATGGACTTATTAAACCTTGTAGACACAAATCTAATGCTGTTATATATGACTGTAGCATTCCTTCATAATCAAAGTCTCCTTTTTCTCTTGTAATCTTGCTACTTTCTGTTTCTGATGTTGTACTTCCTACTTTAGCATACCTATTATCAAATGTATTAGGTTTTAATAAATCTCCGTTATCATTTGTTGGTATTAAATCTTCTGGAATATATGTTATAGTTCTGTTATCTCTTAATGCATCTATCCATTTGCTCCATACTTCGTCAAAACTATCAAAAGCGTCTAATTTCTTTTCTAATATGCTTTGTCCTCTACCTTTATATTTCTTTGATTTATTGAACATCATAGGCACAGCCATCATAAATTTAGTATCTGTTGGTTCTTTCAAGTCTGCTGTTTCTGGAATAGAATTGTAATCTTTCATTAGCTGGTCATTTTTATATAATTCATATTTTATACCGTCTTTAGAATACTTTTCAAATAAAGTATAACAAGCATCTTTTTTAGGATATTTATTTTTAAAGTTTATTGCTGTTATTCTTCCTCTTGTATATTCATAATCAACATCTTGTCCAGAATAAAACTCTATTATAGGATATTTACTTATATCTGTATCATAACTTATCTTAAATGCACCATCACATTGCACAAATACATCAATTATTGCTTGTTTTAATGTTTCTTTGAAATCATTTTCTTTTGCTATTTCTTCCCAATTTGTTTGCGCTTCGTTATTTCCTTTAACTTCTATTTTATTAAAACTATCAACAATTATATCTGCTAACATATCAACTATCATAGAAGGTAATCCAGTATGTATTTTTCTAATATTTATACCAGTTGTACTTTGTGCAGCCCAAAACTTAGCATTTCCCATCAAGTCATCTGTTTGTGTATAATATTGATGCAATTCTGATGCATCTCCTCTATACCACAATAGATTTCTAAAACAGTTACCTTCAAATGTATTTGTTTCTTGTATTGTTATTGTATCTCCTACACTTGGTTGTATTTCTAACCAATTTCGTATTACATTTTTTATTTTATCATTTACTGTCCCCATTTTATTCCTCGCTTTCAGTTGTTACTGTTTCACTATCTTGACCTTCTATTATTCTGATTACTTCTGTTGTCGCTTGTTCTTTATATTGTTTATATTTTAATTCCTCTTGTATTAATTCTTCATATCTACTTTGATCTATCTCAATTGTTGGTGTTTGAAATAATGTGCTTCTTGTACTCATATATTATTCCTCCTCATCTTTAATCAATTTCTTTATTACTTCCCAATTGCCAATTTTCTTTTTGTGTGGTAACCAAGCATATTGACAACCATTTATGCTGTGGTCATTTCCGTCTTCTGGTTGATTATCTTCATCAAATGAATATTTGTTACATTCATCTATATAGTCTTTGCAAGTTTCAACAATTAAAAAATCACCAGTATTCAACCAACTTTCTTGTAGTTGAACTCTAGTGATTATCTTTGTCTTTTTCCATGCATTTTCAAAGTTATATACTAATGCATTTTGCCTTTTGGCTTTGTTTGCTTCCATTATTGTTCCTTGGTCTGCATTATCTATAAAACAAGTTCTTGCAAATCCCCATTCATTTTTGAACTCTTCCATAAATTCAACAATCCATTGAACCACATCTGATGGTGCAAATGGTATTGTTCTATCTCTATTATTAAATGTTCTTTCTTTTAATAAAACACATTTATTATCTGCTGTTATGCCTATACCTTCTAATGTTACCTTATCGTGGCTTTCTTTTGAATATGATGTATCACAACCAATAGAAAATAACTTAAATTTCATTTTCTTTGCTTCTTCTAGTGTTATTATGTTTTTAGGTTGTAAATTAAAGCATAGTCCTGTTGCTTTTCCTCTTAATCCTTGTATTTTGTTTTTATATAACTTTGTTCCTATTGGTGCTACTGTTTTTTTCTTTTCTATTTCTTCTTCTGTCAAACCTTTGTTATCATAAAAAGTAAAAAACCAATATCTATAATTTTTCTTCGGCTCAACTTTGTTTAGTTCTTTCATTATTTCAATTGGTACGTCATTAGCATACTTCTTATATGGTCTAGCATGATTTATTACTTCATCATAAATAGGTAAATTAGGATCATCTGGATTTAATGTTATGCACAAGTAATCATTTCTTGTTAAGATTTCTCTAACAAAATCTATATCAGCTATATTACCTTCATCTATGTACACACAACCATATTGTCCCCCTAGTGCATTCTCCCATTGGTCTTTATTTTTATAACTTAATACATATATAATTTTATTTTCGAATTTTATATGTGGGAACTTATGGTCTTTATCTCCATTTCCACAATATATAGCATTTTTGTGTATATCTAATATTCCATTATCTTGATTTATTATATTTTTTTCAGCGACACCTGTTGTTCTTGCTGCAATTATTGTACTTCGGAAAAATGCAACCGTAAAGGTGCTGGATTTTATAGTTCCTGTCATGGCAGTCTGCTATTTCTTTATCACACTGTTTATCATCGCAGTCAACCTCCGTCAGATTCCTTCTGTGTTTGCACGCATTTTTGAGGAAGCCTTCGGACTTCGTCAGATGGCAGCCGGCGGTTTTGGTGCTGTTCTGATGAACGGTGTAAAGCGTGGTCTGTTTTCGAATGAAGCCGGTTCCGGCTCCGCTCCATGCGCCGCTGCCGCCGCAGAATGTGACCGCCCGGCCAAAGCAGGCCTTGTACAGGCGCTCGGCGTTTTTGTTGACACAATCGTCATCTGCAGCTGCACCGCAATGATTATGCTGCTTGCACCAAAGGATCTGATTAATGGCCTTTCCGGCATGGATCTCTTGCAGACCGCCATGCAGTATCATCTGGGAAAATTCGGTGTGATTTTTATCGCACTTACGCTGTTTTTGTTCAGCTTTTCCACGTTCCTCGGCATTTTGTTCTATGCAAGAAGCAACGTTGCCTACCTGTTCGGTGACAAGTGGTGTTTCCAGACCGCTTACAAGGTTCTTGCACTTGTAATGCTGTTTATCGGCGGTATTGCCGCATACACTTTTGTGTGGGATCTTGGTGATGTCGGCATCGGGCTGATGACAATTTTCAACATTATTGCACTGTATCCACTTGCAGGTGAGGCGCTTTCCGAGTTAAAATCATATGAGGAGTCGAAGAAATTGTAAATCCTGTGGATTGCTGTTTCGGACCGAAAAAGGGGTTTTAGAAAAAGGAGGTTTTTACACATGATCATTGAACCATCAAACTACACGTATGAGACAATGCCGGACTACACGGACGCGGTAGACGGCGCCGTGGAAATTCCGGTGACCGGAGAGGAAATGGAGATCCGCTATGCGCATGAAGTTGTCTACGACGAGGCGCACAATCTTCATCTGGAAATTTTCACACCATTCCAGATGGCGCACCCGGAGCGCACCTGGCCGTGCATCACATTTATTCAGGGATCCGCCTGGATGAAACAGTATGTCTACCAGAAGGTCGGCATGATCGCCCGTCTGGCGGCGCGGGACGCCCGGAAGCGGGGAACCAAGGGGATTTACACCGCCCACGGCTTCCACTTTTTCAAGGGTGCGCCCGTGAAAAACTGGCTGATGTTCTACCCGGCGGAATGGCTGCTTGCACCGCTGACGGATGTTCTCGTGACCATCAACAAAGAGGACTACGCGTTGGCAAAGAGAAAAATCCACGCGAAGCGCATTGAATACGTCCCCGGCGTGGGGGTGGATACGGCGAAATTCCACGTCGGCACCGTAGACCGGGCGGAAAAGCGCCGGGAGCTGGGACTGACCGAGCAGGATTTCCTGATCCTCACCGTGGCGGAAATGACGAAAAACAAGAACCATTCTACGGTGCTCAAGGCGCTGGCGCTGCTGAAAAACGAGCCGGGCTATGAAAGCATGCACTATCTCATCTGCGGCCGGGGAGAGCAGCGGGACGCGCTGGAAGCCGAAGCGCGGCAGCTGGGCATCTGGGAGCATGTTCACTTCCTTGGCTATCGCCACGACGTGCCGGAACTGTGCCGGTGCAGCGACATATTCGCGTTTATGTCCTTCCGGGAAGGAATGCCGGTGGCGCTGATGGAGGCCATGAGCTGCGGCCTGCCTGCGGTCTGCTCGAAAATCCGGGGCAATACGGACTTGATCGATGACGGCGTTGACGGCCTATTCGCGGAAAACACGCCCGAGGGCGTGGCGGCGGCCATCCTGAAGCTGTACCATGACCCGGCGCTGCGGGAGAGGCTGGGACGCGCTGCGTCGCAGACGGTTTCCCGGTTCGACGCGAAAGCGGTACAGCAGAGAATGAAGGAAATTTACTTAAGTGTATGAACGAAGGGGGGCGGCGGCATGGCCGGAACGCTGATCATATCGCTGGATTTTGAGCTGTTTTGGGGAATGCTGGACGTGTGTCCGCTGGAGAAGTATCAGGATCACGTTCTGGGCGGCAGAAAGGCGATTCCCGGGCTGCTGGCGCTGTTTCAGAAATACGGCGTCCATGCCACGTGGGCGACGGTGGGATATCTGTTCGCCAGAAGCGCACAGGAAGCGGCCTCGTTTTTCCCGGAGAAAGGTCTGCGGCCTGCTTACGATGACCCGGCGCTGAATTCCTATGCCGAGTTCTCCAAAATCGGAGAAGCGGAAGCGGATGCGCCCTGCTTTTTTGCCCCGTCGCTGATTGATCTGGTCGCAGGAACGCCGGGGCAGGAGATCGGCAGCCACACTTTTTCCCATTACTATTGCAAGGAAAAAGGACAGACGGCGGAGCAGTTCGCGGCGGACATGACCGCGGCGAAGGCCATTGCCGCGAAATACGGCTACACCCTGACCTCTGCGGTGCTGCCCCGGAACCAGTGCGACCCGGCGTACATTCGGGTGCTGCGGGATCTGGGCTTCACCGCCTACCGGGGCATGGAAAACAACTGGATTGAAAACAAAGTCCACGTCCGTTTCCCCCTGCGGGTACTGCGGCTGACGGACACCTATTTCCCTATTACCGGGTACGGCAGCTACACGCCAACGCAGGAAGACGGCATCTGGAACCTGCGGGGGACCCAGATGTTCCGGCCGATTTTTAAGCCGCTGAAATTCATGGAGGGCGCGAAGGTTCACAGAATCAAGCGCCAGATGCTCCACGCGGCGAAAAACGGCCTGACCTTCCATCTGTGGTGGCACCCCCACAACGTCGGCGTCCGGACGGCGGAACACATGGCGCAGCTGGAAGAAATCTTCCGCTATTACGCCGAACTGAAAGAAAAATACGGCATGGAAAGCCTGAATATGCGGGAAGCAGCGGGAAAATAAAAGAAAAGAGGGCGGAGACATGAAGGTACTGCACGTTCTGTATTCCAAAATTTACACCGGCGCGGAAAAGGTTGCCGCCCAGATCATCAAAGCCTTTGAGGGCAGGGTGGACATGGCCTATTGCAGTCTGGAATGCGAGGAAGTCTGGGAAATTCTGGACGGCATGGGCATCCGGCACTATGGCGTAGAGGAGCTGACCCCCGCGACCCTCAGCCGGGTGATTCGGGAGTACCGGCCGGACGTCATCCATGCCCACGATATGCGCACCAGCTTCGTTGCGGCGCTGTGCTGCGGCAAAATCCCCCTGATTTCCCACATCCATAACAACGCCTACGACGCCAGAGGGCTGTCCGCGAAGTCCGTCGCCTATCTGCTGGCGGGCTTCCGGGCGAAGCATATTTTCTGGGTCTCCAACAGCTCCTACGAGGGGTATGTGTTCCACAGGCTGTTCGCCAAAAAGAGCAGCGTACTGTACAACATCATCGACGCCAAACGGATTTTTGCCATGCGGGACAGTGATGAAAATTCCTACGATTTCGACATGATCTACCTCGGCCGTCTGACTTATCAGAAGGATCCCCAGCGCCTGATGCGTCTGAGCGCCGCGCTGAAGGCTCGCAAGCCGGGCATCAAAGTGGCGGTGGTCGGTGCGGGAGAACTGGAAGGGGAGACAAAATCTCTGTGCAGGGAACTGGACTTGCAGGACAACGTGCATTTTCTGGGCTTCCAGAGCAACCCCATCAAAATGGTGGCGGACAGCAAGGCGATGATCCTGACCTCCCGCTGGGAGGGAACGCCCATGTGCGCCCTGGAGGCCATGGCGCTGGGAACGCCGGTGGTCAGTACCCCGTCCGACGGGATGAAGGATTTGATCGAAAACGGCGTGGACGGATACTTAAGCGACGAGGAT
>ERZ834722.3033-NODE-3033-length-12013-cov-5.730891_pt1 | contig 12013 bp, 9 predicted proteins | sample MGYA00519576_ERZ834722 | MGnify/ENA primary metagenome ERZ834722 (study PRJEB31850, sample SAMEA3708759) | human gut metagenome | biome: human gut; feature: human-associated habitat; material: faeces | place: China | collected 2014 ...
TAATCATAGACACACTCTCCTTTCAAGGTGGTGTGTCTATTGTCGTTGAAAGGAGACATCCATGCAATTATTATCGCAAGTTTTTTCCATAAAAATGCTTTATAGACAGCTAATTACAATCACTCTTTCCATTTATAAAAACTTTTCATTAGGTGTCGTGGTCATCAGGCGATAAAGGGTGCCGTCACGGGGAAACTCGTTGACGAAGGGGATGATGGAACTGCCGATCCGCATAAGGCCGTGACCGGCCTCCACATTTGTCACATGGCTCATCTGCGTTTCCGAGATATGCAGCAGCTTCGCCAGCTCCGCCCGGTCAGTTGCCGCCTGATTGAGCAGGATCAAAAACTCGCTGTTGGCCAGCATCAGGCGGGCCGTTTCCGAGCGCAGACATTCCTCAATATTCTGCGTGGCGGCGGTCATGGCAGCGGCGTACTTGCGAAAGCGTTTCCAGCACTTGTAGAGAAATTGTGCGGAGTAGTAATACTTGAAGAACAAATACACCTCGTCCACGAATACCCATGTGTACCTTCCGGCCAGCCGATTTGCCGCCACGCGGTTCTGGATCGTCTCCAGCACCACATTCAGCGCCGTGGGCTTGAGCTGTTCACCCATCTCGTAGAGGTCAAAACAGACAATGCGGTTATCAATATCAAAATTGGTTTCGTGGGCGAACATATTCAAGCTGCCCTCTACGAACAGCTCCGACGCAAGGGCCAATTCCTGTGCTTCACGCTCCGGCTGCCGCTTTACCTCGTTGCGCCAATCCGGGAGGGTCGGAATCCTGCCTTCGCCGCCGCTCTTGATGAAATCGTGATAGATATTGGCGGTACAACGGTCAATGATAGACTTATGGAACGCCCCCAGCTGACCGACACCCATCTGCTGCTCGCAAATGCTCATCATCAATTCGGACTTCATAGCCACCGGGTTCTCCCCGGCTCCATAGCCCCGGTTAATATCCAGCGGATTGATGTGGTGTGGGCTGGATGGAGAGATCTCCAGCACCGCCCCTTGCAGTGCCCGCGTCAGCTCGCCATACTCGCGCTCGGCGTCGATCATAATAATATCGTCATTGGTAGAGAGGGCAATAAAGGTGATAGCCTCCTTCATGCTGAAGGACTTGCCACTGCCCGATACGCCCAGCACAAAGCCGTGTGGGTTCAGCAGCTTCTTTCGGTTGCAGATCAAAAGATTTTTGCTTACGGCATTGACGCCATAATAAATACCGCCCGCATCCTGGATCTCCTGAACGCGGAACGGCATTAAAACGGCGGTAGATTCAGTTGTCAGTGTGCGGGTGGTCTTGATGCGGCGCAGGCCATAGGGCAGGGCCGTATTCAACCCGTCCTCCTGCTGGTATCGCAGAACGGAGAACTGACACGCCTGCTCCAGCCCAATCGCTTGCAGCGTCTCCGTGTCGGTGTTCAGCTGCTCCAGCGTGTCCGCCATGTGTACGATGGTGACATTGGCAAAAATCATCCGCTGGTCGCGGGTACTCAGGTCATCCAGAAACTCCTTCGTCTCCGCCCTCAGCTGCTCCAGCTCATACGGGATACTTGCCGTGAAATTATTGCGGCTGTTCTGGCGCTGCTGCCACCGAGCAATATCCGCTTCGATACCGAGGATACGGCTCTGTACCTCCCGGATGGCCTCATCGGTGGGAATGGGGAGGATGTCGATGGACAGCATCAGATTCCGCGGGAAATCAGACAGCTTGGAGATCATCTCGTCCTTGATGTAGCTGGCATAGTCCCGCAAAAACAGAACACGGCCAACTTTGCCGCCCATCTCGAAGTGGTCTGCTTTGAAGCACAGCTCATCCGGGCAGATGTAATCCCGGAAGTCATGCCCTTTCTTCATGGCATCACTCAGGTCAAACCAGAAATGTTCTTCTTCGCCGGGACGGAAAAAATCATGGAAGATTCGCAGACGCTCCTGATTATCCAGTGCTTTTGCACCGCTCTCCAAGCGCCCAAAATTTTTCCCAAGGTCAGCGTCTACCCGATGGAAGAAGGTGCGGGCCTCCTCCATGTTTCTCCGGGGCACCGAAACCGTAATGTACTTGTCTTGAATGAGGTCATTACTTTCTGCGGCCTTGCCGGTCAGGACGCTGTTGTACTCCTTGCGGTAACCGTCAAGACCGTCCCCCCGCTCCCGCATCAGGATACTGCGGCGAAAGTCCGCGCCGTTCAACCGTCTGTTGTTGATGGTAATTTTTGTGGTGGCATCCGTGGGCAGGCTGTTCAGCACTCCGCAGTAGGAAGTGAACATATCCCGCTGATCGTCATGGGAGGCCAGCGCGTAGTTAATATCCGCAAAGCGCCAAGTACGGCTGAATTTGCCTCCAGTCTGCCAGATACCGTCCCGATAGATCCTCTGAATGGGAATGGACTGCTGGACGCTCCGGGGAATCTTGAACCGCTCCCGTTCACTGCGGTCTGCGGCAAGCAAGGTCTTAATCATAAATGTTCTTCTCCTTCTCACTCAGAATTTTGCAGTACAGATTTTCAGAGTGGAACACCCTCGGCCCCGCACACAAAATCTGCGACTTGATAAACGCCCACACGAACTGCTCAAAGGTCAGGCCATTATAGCGAAAGAAGCCGGCCACAGCCAGCGGCGCGGCGGCCACGATGCAAACCCAGCTGGCCGTTTCTTTGCCGATAGCACCTTTCGTCAAAAAGTAGGTGCTGATGGCGGCGCCTACGGCCAGCACCGCACAGATGAACTGCCGGGTAGACAAGCCGAAGAAAATCGTCTCGCTGTGCTGCCGGACTTCTTTGGGTATCTTAATTTCCATATATCTGCCTCCCGTCGAAATGTGTCTCAAATTGAGCCGCATTTCTTCTGAATTGATTTATTTTTCGATTTTTTGACACGATTTTTGAGGTATGAGATAATAGAAGTACCAAATATAGGAGGTTTTTACTATGACGATCCTGCAACAGGTACTTCTTGCTTTCGCCGCATTTCTTCTGTTTATCTTTGCAATCCGGTTGGTGTTCGCTCTGCTCCTGCGCCTGCAACTTCTGCCTATTCTGGTCTGGCTGGGCGTAGGCCGCCTTTACCCCCAATGGGCGGAGGCACATCCATTTGTGTTCTACGGTGTCCTGGCACTTTTCGCGTTGCTGGCGCTGTCCTGCTGGCTCCGCCCGGTGGTGGAGTGGGTACAGGAACGGCAAATGCTGCGGCTGGCCGAGCGGCAGATCAAAAACGATCTGCACCGTGCCAATGCAGAGGGACGCACCATTACCGGATTTCAGCTGCGCAACGGCGTACCCATCCCTGAATATAAGGACTGAAAAACGGCGGGCTTCGGCCCGCCGTTTTCTTATAGCCCGAACATCTCCTTTGCAATCCGTTCCGCCCCCTTGATAAGTGCAACCAATATCAGCATATTGAAAATGGTCTGCGCCACATACTGCCAGCTCATCGTAACAACGGGTAGTGAGGTATCCGCAATCGGCGCACCGCTGGCGGCAAAGGCAGAAAAAATCAAACAGGCCAGCACCACAATAGCACCCTCCATGCAGACGCCGAGATAGCTTCTGAGAAAGGCTTTTCCCATAAACGAAGTATCCTCCCCCGCAAAAGAGGCCAGCGGCAGCGGAGCCAGAGCCGTAAACATATACAGACGGAAAAAGCGCCCGTAGACGGTCATAATCAAAATAAACGACAATACTGTGATGAACAGGCTCCCCAAGAATGTGACCATCCAGAGGGGGACAGACTGAAAGAACCCCACTTCTTCAATAGCGTCAGTAATTTCCTGCGGCAGCGTCACACTGGCGGCACTCATGCCGCCGATGCTGCCCATGATGGATTGCACCGCGCCGCCGCACACGGAGAACACAGCAGTCATAATTTCCATGGCACTTCCCACGGCCACCTTTGCGATTATGAAGCGAATGAAATGCCGCAGGGCAAACTCCGGGCGCTGGAGGTCGCGGAAGCTGGCGGCAGAGCGGAACACGCTCATAGCGAAAAACAGCACCAGCAAGCCATAACCAAAGGCTTTCAGACCGTCATTGATGGTGACGATGGTGTTCCAAATCTCGCCGCCGCGAAAGGCTTGCGGCGTGGTAGTGACAAGGCTCCATATCTCTGTCAGTTTTTCGTTCCATGTATCAAAGGACGCTTGCAGATTGCCGACGATCCAGTTATTCAAATGATTTCACCCCATTTCTCCAGAGAAGTAAGAGGGGCAGGCTCTACGGCCTGCCCCTTTTCCGTTAGACCGCGCCAATGGCGGTCAAGATTTCCTTGGCAAAGGCGATCATCAGGCCGCCGAACAGGCACAGAAATCCCTGCGTCCGCTGGCTGGCATCGTGGGACTGGATGGACATACCCACCTGCACGATGCCCCAGCCGAGGATGATAACGCCCAGTGCCTTGATGATGGAAAACACAAAGTCGGACAGGTTTCCGACGATGGTAAGAGGATCGTCAGCAGCCAGCGCAGGGCAAGTCAGGGCGGCACAAGCCAGCATGGTCAAAACGAGCGCCCCATAACGGCGCCCGGCCTGGACAGTCCGGCGGTCGGCTTCAGACGGAATACGATTCTTCTTCATGGTGTCATTCTCCTATTCATTCAATAATTTCAATGGACTCCCAGCTGTCCGTGGACAACGGCAAGTCCTCCAGCGCATAGGTCAGGCCGGGGCGGTGGATATACGGTGCGGCACCGCCATCCTCCGTCAGCTTCAGGCCGGGATGCTTTAGGATGTCATACTTTCTGTCCATCACCGGCAACTCACCGCGGATAAACAAAATGCAGTGGTCATTATCCAGCGCCCGCACCTCGTCCGGGGTCATCAACTCCCGCCCGGTCTGCTGGTAGTTCACGCTGCTGGAGCCGCTGCGCCCCTTGGATACACTGCGCGTCCGGGTATCCAGCGTTTCCTTTCCCAGTAGCTCAGAGATATATTTGAAGGTGCTGACCTCGTTGCCGCCTAAGTACAGCAGCGTATCCGCGTTGCCGATCAGAGCCTCCCAGTCATCCTTGAACAGGGCTTTCAACGCAGAAATGTTTTGCAGGACGATGGTGGACATGATGTTGCGGCTGCGCATGGTAGCTTGCAGCTTGCCGAAATCATCTGGGAGAGAGACATTACAAAACTCGTCCATCATCATTCGCACAGGAACGGGCAGCGCCCCTTGGTGTACCTTGTCGGCCTGATAGTAAAGGCTCTGAAAGGCGCAGGTGTAGAGCATACCCACGATGTAATTAAAGGTGCCGTCATTATCCGGGATGATGGCGAACACAGCCTGCTTGCGCTCTCCCATTTTTTCAAGTTCCATGTCGTCCTTGGCGGTGATATTCTGGATCTCCGGCAGGATAAAGGCAGACAGCCGCACTGCTGCGGAAATTAGGATGCTTTTTGCCGTCTTGCCCGCCGCCTGTTTGTAAATCTTATATTCCCGCACGGCAATGTGATTTGGGTATTCCTCCTCCAGTGCCTCAAACAGAAGGTCTAAGGGAGATTGGTAGTCATCGTCATCCTCTCTGGCCCCGCCGTTTTCGATCATGTAAATGAGCATTTCAAAGTTCTGCTCCTCCGGGGGCGCTTCATGGATCAGGTACAGGATGAGAGCTGTATCCAGTGCGATTTCCGAGCGCTCCCAAAACGGATCGTTCTGTTGTGCGCCCTTTGGTGTAGTATTCTTGATAAAGTTATTCACCAGCTTCATCACATCCTTATCATCCTTGATGTAGGCAAAGGCATTGAAGCTGTCCGAGCGGGATGGCTCGATCAGGTCAAACACCTTGATAACATAGCCCCTTTCGAGCAGCAGCGGCGCTACGGCCCGGAGCGTTTCCCCCTTGGGGTCAGTCACAAGGAAGCTGCAATTTGCCTCCATCAGATTCGGCTTAACAAAAAACCTCGTCTTGCCCGCACCGGAGCCGCCAATCACGATTTGCAGCAGATTGCGCCGGTGCATTTTGCCGTTCAGGCTCATGCGGACATTCTGCGTCAGGATGGTGTTATTGCGCGGGTCTTTGTCCCGGTACTTGGCGTTCAGCTGCTTGGTGCTGCCCCATTTTGCGGAGCCGTGCTCCTCGCCCGGTCTGCGGTTCTCGCGGGTGGAGAGATAAAGCGCCACGGCAAAGCCATAGGCCGCCAGCGCCCACAGCATAAATTTTGGCGTATGCGGCGTCCACCGCACAGAAAAGGGATGCTCCATCAGCCACGAAAACCGCCCCATCAGTGTAAACACCGTCATTCCGGCTTTGTACTCCGTTGCCAGCAGCGCCGCCAGCCACAGCAGCATCGGCACAGGCAGCAGCCACAGCAGCGGGTTCTGATTTTGATTTCGTCTCATGTAATCCCCCTTTACGCAAAAAGAGGCCGCCCCTTTTCAGGAGCGGCCTCAAAAATGCGGCTCAATTTGAGACACATTTCGACATATCCCTATTTACTTGCTCCAGCTTTCGTTTTCGCCAAGGATGGCGGTATGGGCGTTGGCAGCCTCCATGACTGCGTAGTACGCCCAATGCTTGCGGCTGACATCCGGGAAGGTGTTCAGCTTGCGGAGGTTATCCGCAATGTATGCCTCATCCGCTTCGCGGCCCAGCAGGCGGTTGACGATGGTCACAACCTCCGCGCGGTTGATCTCGTCGTCAGCACGGAAGGAGCCGTCGCCATAGCCGTTGATCCAGCCATGCTTGGCGGCAGCCTTGATGTACGTGGCGGCCCAATAGCCGTCGCTCACATCGTTGAAGTCCTTATACTGCTCCATGATCTCAGCGTCGCCATCGCCGTACACATCAAAGAAGCGGACGGCCAGCGTTGTGAACTCGGCACGGGTAATGGCGTCGTTGGGGGCAAAGATGGTCTTGCTCTTACCGTAGGTGACACCGTTGTTATTGAGGTATTTGGCATAACCGGAGTACCAAGCATGGGCGGGAATATCCGCAAATCTGGTGTTGGCCACGGTGGAAATGGTATCGCCGTTCTTCTCCGCCAGCAGACGGGCGAAGATAGCGGCGGCCTCCGCGCGGGTCATGCTGCGGCTGGGGCCGAAGGTCCCGTCTGTGTAGCCCAGGATATAGGTGCCGTGACGCTCTCTTTCCTCGATTTCCGGAACGGTCAGCTTGCCGTCCTTGTCCGTCTTGCCCTTAGCCGTTTGGCTCAGGTCACCCTTAACAATGATGTTTTTATTCTCCTGCGGATTTTTCTTGTGGTCGGTGACGGTAACCGTCACACGGTGGTTTTTATCCAGATCCGTGCCATCCGGCAGTTTGACCGTAATATTGCCGGTCTTGCCGATGGCGACCTCCGCGTTGGGGATGGGACGTCCGGTATCGGTGTGCTCCACTTTGATGGTCAGCGTCCAGCGGTCGCCGTCCACGTCCTCATAGCCAGCAGTGGCCTTGCCGTCCTCGTTGGTCTTACCGCTGCCGGTGGGAACAGTGAACTGACCGACCTGATCGGTCTTACCGGAGGCGTCGTTATCATTCTTGTCTGTAACGGCAATGCTCATGCCCGGTACAGCGCTCTTGTCCTTGACCAGCTGCACGGTGACGGTGGTCTGGTCTGCGTAGTCCAGCAGGCGGCTATTGGGCAGGCGGATGGAGATCGAATTATCCTTGTGGAGCGCCACGGCGGCGTTTGCTACGGGATTCTTGGTGTCGGTATCGGTGACGGTCACAAGGTAGCCGCCCACAATGGCCTCACCCTTACTATCTGTGGTGGCGCTGTTGTAGATCTTTTCAATGGGCTGTGTCTCCAGCTTTTCACCACACACGGTACATTCCTTGTGCTTGCTGCCCTCGGAATCGGTGGTCGGCTCCTTGTCGATGATCCAGTCGCTGGGCTTATGACCGGCAGGCTCGGTGTAGTTGCTCTTGTTGGTATCACCGCACCGGGAGCAGGTGTTAGTGGTGTAGCCCATCTCCGTGCAGGTGGGAACAGTCACTTCGGACTTGTAATCATGTCCCAGGGCCTTTTCCAGCACAGCACCGCAGCGGGTGCAGAGCTGGGGTTCCGTGCAGGTAGCAGGAGCGCCGGGGATGTGGCCATCCGCGGGGTCGGCATCCAGACGGTGGTAACCACAGCGGGTGCAGCGGTATTCCATGACGCCATCGCCAGTGCAGGTTGCGTTGGTGATGAGGGTTCCCTCATCCCAGCTATGGCCCAGTGGGGAGGTATAATCCGTTACAAAGGAACTGCCGCATCCATCGCAGCGATGGATGATCTTACCGCCGTTCTCGCAGGTGGCGGAAATCACATGGGATTCGTAGTCATGGGGCAGAGCAGAAGTGATGTCCTCGATATGGCGGTCACCGCAAACGGAGCATTCCCGGACGGTATAGCCGGGGCTGGTACAGGTGGCGGCCACGGTATAGACCTCATAGCTGTGTTCGCCCTTGGGCGTGGCGGTCTGCTTCAGCTGTCCGCAGCGGGAGCAAAGCTCCAGCAGCTTGCCATCGGTTTCGCAGGTGGCGTCACGGATGACGATGCCCTGCCATGCGTGGCCCAGAGAGTCCACATAGTCGCGCTTTTCGATTTTGCCGCACTCCGTACAGAGGTAGCGGTCATAGCCGAGGGTGGTGCAGCCGGCCTTGGTGCTGTCCAGCAGAATATACTTGTGGTTTTCACCGCAGCCCTTGTCGGTGCAGCAATTTCCGTTGCAATGCTTGTTCTGACAGCCACAGTTGGGGTTAGAGCAGCCGCAGTTGCCGTTTTCATCTGTCGTATCATCACGGAGCCAGACATAGGCCACACCGTTTTCCGTCATATCCACACCGTCACAGGTGTAGGTGATCTCGTAATAGACAGTGTACTGACCCTCGTCCGTATAGTTGGGCGCGGAGGTCATAGTGCAGCTATCCGCGCTGTTGCCGTAGCGGATGGCCGTGCGGACACCGGCTTCAGACAAGTCCGTGACGCTGATGGTATGGGGCTGTCCGTCTACCACGCCGTAGTAGCTGGCAACAACGGCCTTGGCCGCCGTGTAGTCATAGCGGGTATAGTCGCACAGGCGGCACTTCTCCACGGCAGCGAAACGGCCATGAGCGGGCTGGGGCAGGGTCTCCGCCGCCATGTCATGGCGTTCCAGCACAGAGGATTTCTCGTAATCTGTACCGTAACAGAAGCAGCAGTAGGTGCCGCCCTTGGTGACGGTGCGGTGGTACTTGCTGTCTACATATTCATGGGTAACGGTCTCCGGCAGATCCAGATAAAATTTGGCGGCGCAGTCATGCAGAACGTAGATGTTCTTATCCCATGCGTAGGGGGCGCCGTTGGTCTCGTTACTGTTCCAGTCTCCACAGCGGCTGCATACGGATTTGGTCCAGTGGTAACCGGTGTAATAGGCGTTCTCGCCGGGGACACCGGCATCCAGACTGCCTACTGTTACTTCGTCAATACACATCCCGTTGGAGTACTTGACGTTGCGGTTCAGGGCCGTCTCACCGGAGCGGGTATACTCCGGAACACGCCAGACGGTGAAATCCGTGTTTTCCCGGCAGGTGGCGCAGTAGAAGGTCTCATGGGTGACGATGGCGTTGACATCCAGTTCATTCGTCCGGTTGCTGGCCTGCTGCCAATGCTCAACGGGATCATGGTAGCTGTTCTGCTGGGCGGCTGATGCCGTGGGGATCATGCCAAGGCACAGGGCCAGTGTCAGAAGCATGGCCAGTACACGGTGAGAAAAGAAATATTTTTTATTCAAATGCGAACTTCCTCCTTATATTTTCCGAATAGGTTTCTTTGGATCTTTCTTGTTGATTACTTGGTTACCGCCCCCTCTCAGGTGTTTTTCTTTTTTGCAGATACTCATTCCAGTCCTTGCCGCTGCGGGGTTCCTCCACGGTCACGGCGTAGCCCATGGCTGTGTATTTGTTCTGAAATTGCCGAGCCGCCTCCCGTCCCGGCCCATCTGCGTCCAGGCACAATTCGATTCGTTTGATCTGCGGATGATCTGTCAGATAGGCTTGCAGCGCGCCGTCATAAAGGCCGCAGAGGGCCAGCGCGTTCGGTGTGTTCCGGTGGAGTGTGAGATAGCTCATCAGGTCGATGGGCGCCTCGAATACGAAAACCTGATCTGAGCTGCGGTCATACGGGAGCGCGAAGCCGACGCGTTTATCGCTGCCTGTCACATCTCCGCGGAAGCCCTTGCCCTCCCGGTCATAGGTCCCGCGCAGGCCCGCGTATTTTGCCTGCCCCGCGCTGTTCTTCCCGACGAACACGCAGTTGTGATGCTCGGCGTCCTCATACAGCAGGCCGCTGTTCAAAAACTGACGGATTACCTGCGGCGCGATGCCCCGCTTTCGCAGGTAGGCAAACACCCTGCGATCATCCGCATTGCGAGGGGGCAGGGTAAAGGGCTTTTGCACCTCGTCCCGCTTGACGGAAGACGCCGCTTTGGCGGGGGAGTCTCTGGCCCTGCCGTGAAAGGCCAGTAGGTACTCCACAGCCTCCGAAAAGCTCTTGCCGCAGAATTGCTGCAGGAAGGTAATGGCGTCCCCGCCGGTATTCTGCGAGTACCGAAACCACTTGCGGCGGTCCTTGATCCGCAGGCTGTCCATCTCCACTGTGGTGTGGTATCTGCCGATCCGCCGCACCTGATAGCCCAAATGGGTCAGCAGTTCCGGCAGATCCGTTTCCTTGGCGATCTGCATTTCTGTGTCTGTGAAGCGATTTCTGATCTCGCTTGCCATGATGTGTGCCTCCTTTCTGATGAAACGCAAAAAGCCACCCTGGGCATCCGATATATTCGGATGCCCTGGGTGGCTTTCCCTAAATCGTGTTCTTTTGTTTTGGCTTTTGTGCGGGCTTACACGGCGTTATCTTCGTCTGGGGTGTCCGTGTCCGCTGGAGCGGTCACGTCGGCCACACGGGGCGCGACAGGGGCCTCAGTGGGGGTGTTCTGCTCCGTGGCATTCTCAGTGTCCGCTTCGTCCAGCGCCTGCGTGATCAGGTTCAGCACGAAGTCTCGCTGGGTGAGCTTTTTGCCGGTTCGGAGCGTCTCGCGCTCCAGATGACGCTTGATGCGCTGGAAGAGTTCTTCGGGGATCTGGAATGCCATGGTTCTGCCTTTTTCAGTCATTTGAATGCCGCCTTTCTGATTTTCCATCATGTTGTAATAGTCTTGGATGAGGTTGGCGATGTACTCGCTGGTGGTCTGGCCCAGCCGTTCCCGTTCTTCGCTGACCCGCTCATGCAGGTCAATGGGGATCTGAGCGCACAAGTTTTTGGTGGTTGCCATTCTCGGACACCTCTTTCGTATTTTTGTAACGCAAGCATACCCGAAAGGTTACGAGAAAGCTATTACCAACACCACCAAGGAATGATAGACAAACAAGGCGAAAGCAACATAAGCACCAATGTAACGAAAAAGGCCGCCGTTCTCTCCCACATGGGGAGCCGAACGGCGGCCTGCCTTCTTATGCTTTATTCTTTTTTAGCCTCGGTGTTCAAGTCACACCAGTCCATAAGAGCGCTCTGCTGCATCTCTAAAATGTCGCCTCTCGCGTGGAAAAACTGAAATGTTGAAAAATTGAGTTTTTGCAACTTTTTCATTCTTAAAGTGGCGCATTATATGCGAAAACGCCGCACTTTTGTGCGGCGTTTTCTGCGTTGCATCTTTCATCAACACATTTTGGTGCCGGCGGGGGGACTCGAACCCCCAAGGTGTTTCCACCGGTTGATTTTGAGTCAACTGCGTGTACCATTTCGCCACGCCGGCTTATTGTGGGTGCATCATTAATTATACCTTATCGCACCCACTTTTTCAAGTGCCAGTTTATCAAAAAACGCTGCACATGAAATTTTTTTGCTTCCGCGCGTCAAGTGCGCATGAAACAGGCTTTACATCGCAAAGCCATAAAAGCGTGCACCTCGTCCCCCACTCCGTAGGGCAAGGTGCCCTCACCCCGCCGCCGCATGGGAACTTTCGGACGTCCGTGTTTTGCGAAGTCAAAACACAGACCCGCGGAAAAACGAAGTTTTTCGACAGGCTCAGTGCGAACCGTCAGGTTCGCTCTCAGTTTGTCGATAAAGTT
>ERZ834722.3042-NODE-3042-length-11986-cov-3.816361_pt1 | contig 11986 bp, 9 predicted proteins | sample MGYA00519576_ERZ834722 | MGnify/ENA primary metagenome ERZ834722 (study PRJEB31850, sample SAMEA3708759) | human gut metagenome | biome: human gut; feature: human-associated habitat; material: faeces | place: China | collected 2014 ...
CGAATAAGCACGGGCAAAAGCAAACTCGTTTGCATTTTGCCGAGCGGGAGTATCTTCGGCGCAAGCCAAAGTACGAATAAGCGAGGGCAATGTCGAATTTATTTGAACATTGCCGAGCGGAAGTATCCAAGGCGAAGCCAAAGATACGAAAAGTCGGGCGCAGAAGCAAGCGTCGGCTTGATTATGCCGAGACGGAGTATCTAAGACGCGATCAAATATACCTAAACTCTTTTGCAAACATATCAAATTTGATGATAACATATCAAGTCGGCGCCTCACAGCAAACAAATTATCGACACAAATACCTAGCTTTGCCATCAAAATAGCGATAGATGAAAACAGACTGTTTGAAAGGAATTGACACCTTGCGTTACTCGGATATTTTTTTGGCTATGTATTCTGACAATGGAAGCAGTTGCCTGCATCGCAACCATTCTCACGTATTGGTCTATATGTATTCCGGGGAACTGGAAATAAAGGAACACAAGAAAATTACCCGATTGCACAAAGGGGATTGCGCATTTATCCGTAAGGATTTCAGCGTGCAGCTCACCAAACAAGCATGCAAAATGGAGCAGTTCAAGGCCGTATTCCTAATGTTCACGGATAAATTTCTGCGTAACTTTTACTGCCGCTTGGACAAGGAAAGTCTGCCGGAAAATGCACGACGAAGCAAAGTCAGTCTGTACAGACTGCCGTCCGACCGTCCCGACATCGTAAGCCTGTTCGAGTCGATGACCCCATACTTCAATTCCGGCATCCGACCTACGGACGAACTGTTGGAATTGAAGATGACAGAAGGATTGTACGTACTCCTGAATACGGACAAGAACCTGTATGCCTCGCTTTTCGACTTCGCCGACCCGTGGAAAATCGACATCATGGACTTCATGGAACAGAACTACATGAACGACCTTACGCTGGCGGAAATGGCCAATTATACCGGGCGGAGCCTTGCCACGTTCAAACGTGACTTCAATAAAGTAAGCGACCTGTCTCCTCAAAAATGGGTGATACGCCGCAGACTGGAAGCAGCCCATGCGCTCATACTGTCCGGCACACGGAAAGTGACCGACGTTTGCTACCGTGTAGGCTTTAAAAACCTTTCCCACTTTTCAAAAGCATACAAGGGACTGTACGGATATTCCCCTGCCCACAGCTATTGATCTTTTATTCAAACGAACGGACTTATGGATATTCAAGGACAAGAAAACCAACTTATTCTCGCATTCCCGGACAGGGAAGTACGCTGTTTGGATACGGCAGACAACAGAATCAACCGGATGTTGGAACGGTCGAACATATCTATCATCGGGAACAATAACCGTGTGCTGTTGCATTTCGAATCGGAAGATAGTGCGGAAGAATTGCTAACGGGAGCCGGATTCCTGCTTATCGTCAAAGGGGATGGAAACGAAGTGGACATGGGAACGGTCATTGTACGTTGTTCCTCCATATTGGGCATGACCGGGCTGAAACTCATCATCGGGCAGCTGCCCGGACTGGGTGCAGGCGTATCCCGGACAGCAAACGGATGCAGCGTCACCATAGGCGACCGGGTGGTCATCAACGGAGTCACCCTCTATCTGCAAGAAGACCATTCGCGTGTCAGCATCGGCGATGACAGCCAGTTGAGCTGGGGCGTGGATGTGTGGTGCACAGATGCCCACACGATTACCGACCTCGAAGGAAACCCTGTCAATTATGCCGAAAGCATTGAGATAGGCCGTCACGTATGGGTGGGCAAGGATGTCAAGATAGGCAAGAATGTGCGAATCGCCGACAACAGCATTGTAGGTTGGGGCAGCATCGTTACCAAACGGTTCGACGAGCCGAACGTAATCCTTGCAGGCACCCCGGCCAAGATAGTGAAGCGTGGCATAAACTGGGACCGCAAGTGCATCAACAAGTACGCGAAAGGGTTGTAACTGCATTTCCGTTCTTCTGAACTGTACGGCAAAACACTTTGAGCCGACGGGAAAAGCCTTTTCATAACAAACCCGCTACCTTTGCACCGGAATCTTAAAAACAAATATACAATGGACATTTTTGAAAAAGACCTTTCTGGCGCTATGGTCTCACCCGATGAACCGAGCTATGACAAACTTATCAGTACCATATTCGACACAATGGCTGCAACAGCGGAAATGAATGCAAAAGGCTGGCTCACGCCGGAAGAAGTGCATGAGTATCTGCGCCGTATTACGGGCAGGGAGATTGATAAGAGTACGACACTGCTGCCTCCGTTCTATGTGGATTACGGCAAGAACATCCACATTGGCAAAGGATGTTGGATTCAGCAGGGCTGCACCTTCTTTGACCGTGGAGGTATAACGATCGGCGATGGCGTATTCATCGGCCCGAAAGTGAATCTTATCACCATCAACCACGATCCGAATCCCGACAATCGCAACGCCACATACGGTCGTCCCATTGTCATAGAGGACAAGGTGTGGATTGGCATCGGCGCTACCGTTCTGCCCGGTGTACATATCGGCTATGGTTCTATCATCGGTGCCAACAGCGTGGTTACACACGATGTGCCGCCTATGACAATTGTCGGCGGTAATCCGGCAAAAATAATTAAAGCGATTGAAACAAAAGACAAGGAGTAAACGGAACAGTAAAGAGTACGATTGTTAAGGCCGACGAAAGGAGGCAGCGTTTTCTTTTCTTCTGCTTTATTTTTACAATTTGCATCCGTAAGAGTCGCCAAACGAGCAAAGCAATGCAGGCCGCAGCAATTGGGACGGTTGCCAAACCATTGTCCAAAAAATGAGGCAATTTTCACAACTATCTTAATTTCAAATATCTATATTCCCTATACAGATTTACGGAAAAAGTTTGGAGTTGAGGGAAATTTTCGTAACTTTGGATGCGAATAAACGGCGCTCGCGCCACAAACCAACATTCTGCAACGATGAAAAAACTTGCAATAGGAATCGACATCGGCGGCATCAACACGGCCTTCGGGCTGGTGGACGAGAACGGCGACCTCTATGCCGATTCGGTCGTATCGACCAAGAAATTCCCGCTTTTCACCGACTATCCGGCCTATGTGGCCGAGCTGACCGAAGCGCTGCATGCGCTGGCCGATAGCCTCTCGTTCGAATACGAGCTGGTGGGCATCGGCATCGGCGCGCCCAACGCCAATTACCACACGGGCGTGATCGAACACCCGGCCAACCTGTGGAAGTTCCCCGTCGGCGAAACCAATCCCGACGAGAGCCGCCGCATGTTCCCGCTGGTGGACGACATCAAGAAGGCGTTCCCGGGCGTCGAGTGCCGGATGACCAACGACGCCAACGCCGCCACGATCGGCGAGATGATCTACGGCAACGCCAAGGGGATGAAGGATTTCATCATGATCACGCTCGGGACGGGACTCGGTTCGGGATTCGTCGCCAATGGCGAGATGATCTACGGCCACGACGGCTTCGCCGGCGAATTCGGCCACGTGATCGCCGTGCGGGGCGGCCGCCAGTGCGGCTGCGGACGCCGCGGCTGTCTGGAAACCTACGTTTCGGCCACCGGCATCAAGCGCACCGTTTTCGAACTGATGGCCACCATGACCGAACCTTCGGAGCTGCGCGACATCCCCTTCGCCAATTTCGACGCGGCGATGGTCTCGACGGCCGCATCGCACGGAGACCCCATCGCGCTCGAAGCGTTCCGCATCACGGGCGAGTTGCTGGGATATGCGCTCGCCGACGCAGTGACGATCACCTCGCCGGAGGCGATTTTCCTCTTCGGCGGCCTGGCCAAGTCCGGAAAATACATCTTCGAGCCGACGCAATGGTACATGGAGGAGAACATGATGAGCGTCTTCAAGAACAAGGTAAAGCTCCTGCCCAGCGGCATCCAGAGCCAGAACGCCGCCATCCTCGGCGCTTCGGCGCTGATCTGGCAAGAGGTGAAACAGCTCGGAGCCTGATCCGTCCGCAACATCCGTACAGGAGCTATCCGCATGTCGGACGGCTCCTGTTTTTTATGCCGCGGTCACGCGCCGTGCCACCGGAAACGGCCGGTACACGGGACGACTTCCGGCAATATTTCCGCGAAACCATAGAACCGACCCAAAACTTTTCCTCATGAAACGAACCTTCACCCTGCTGGCGGCCGCCTTTGCGACGACGGCCGCAGCCCAAAAACCCTACCACCGCGACCTCGCCGTGCTGGAAGTCAACCGCGAAGCGCCCCGCACCGAATTCGTGGAGTTCGCCTCGCGCGACGAGGCGCTCATGCGCTCCTTCGAGCGGAGCGACGCCTACCGCTCGCTCGACGGCGTATGGAAATTCCGCTATGCGGACGACGTCCGCGCCCTGCCCGCCGACGCGACGGCCGCCGACGCCGACACTTCGGCGTGGAACGACATCCGCGTTCCGGGCAACTGGGAGTTGCAGGGACACGGCACGCCGATCTACGTCAACACGCGCTACGAATACGCCACGATCGATCCCGCGCCGCCGCACCTGCCCGAGGCGATTCCGGCAGGCGTCTACCGCCGCACCTTCACCGTTCCCGAAGCGTGGGCGGGACGCAGGATCTACCTGACGATCGGCGGCGCCAAATCGGGCGTCTACGTCTATGTCAACGGCCGCGAAGCGGGTTACAGCGAAGACAGCAAACTCGAAGCCGAATTCGACATCACCCGTTACCTGACGCCGGGCAGCGACAACCTGATCGTGATGCGCGTCAACCGCTGGTGCGACGGTTCGTTCCTCGAAGACCAGGACTTCTGGCGGCTTTCGGGCATCGGCCGCGACTGCTACCTCTATGCCCGTGACAAACGCCGGCTGGCCGACGTACGGCTGACGCCCGATCTGGTCGACGATTACCGCAACGGCACGCTCCGCGCCGAAATCGCCACGACGCCGGGCATCGGCAGCGTACGGCTGACGCTCCGCGACGCGGCGGGCCGCACGCTCGACGCACGCACGCTCCGCCCCCGCCGCAACGCAGCCGAAACGACGTTCGAAGTCGCCGCCCCGAAGCAGTGGAGCGCCGAAGCCCCGAACCTCTACACGCTCACGGCCGAAGCCCTGGCCGCCGACGGCTCGGTGACCGAAGCCGCGGCCTTCCGCGTCGGATTCCGCAAGGTCGAGATCCGCGGCGGACAGCTGCTCGTAAACGGCAAGCCGATCCTCATCAAAGGCGTCAACCGGCACGAAATGGAGCCGAACACGGGTTATTATGTCACGCGCGAAGAGATGGTGCGCGACATCCGCGAGATGAAACGCCTCAACATGAACGCCGTGCGCACGTGCCACTACCCCGATACGCCGCTGTGGTACGACCTCTGCGACGAATACGGTCTCTACGTCGTGGACGAAGCCAACATCGAATCGCACGGCTACCACTACCGCGACAAGTCGAAGAACCTCGCCGGCAACCCCGCCTTCGCCGCCGCGCACCTCGACCGCAACCGCCGCATGGTGCTGCGCGACTACAACCACCCTTCGATCATCGTCTGGAGCACGGGAAACGAGGCCGGAAACGGCCCCAACTTCGAACGCTGCTACGACTGGATCAAAGCCTTCGATCCGTCGCGCCCCGTGCAGTACGAACAGGCCTCTTACCACAAGGACTATAACACCGACATCGTCTGCCCGATGTACTGGAGCTACGGGCAGTGTGAGAAATACCTCGCCGAGAATCCCCAGAAACCCCTGATCCAGTGCGAATACGCCCATGCCATGGGCAACTCGATGGGCGGATTCAAGGAGTACTGGGACATGATCCGCCGCGAACCCAAATACCAGGGCGGATTCATCTGGGACTTCGCCGACCAGGCCCTTGCCTGGCGCAGTCCCGAAGGCCGGCTGACCTACCGTTACGGCGGCGACTACAACGACACGGACGCTTCGGACAGCACCTTCTGCTGCAACGGCGTGCTGGCCTCCGACCGCTCGTGGCATCCCCACGCCTACGAGGTGAAGCACCAGCACCGGCCGATTCACACCACGCCCCGCGACCTGAAAAACGGCGTCGTGAACGTCTATAACGAGAATTTCTTCACAGACCTTTCGCCCTACCGCCTGCTCTGGGAGATCACCTCCGACGGACAGCCCGTGTTGAGCGGCACGGTCGAGCGTCTCGACGTGGCTCCGCAGACCACCGCCGCCGTGACGCTGGGCTACAAACCCGAACAGGTCTATGCCTTGGGCGGCGAACTGCTGCTCACGGTGCGTTACCAGCTCCGCGAACGGCAGGGACTGCTCGACGCACTTTATGAAGTCGCCGCCGACCAGTTGACGCTGCGCGGGGACGACCCCGCGGCACGCTTCGCCGCGACCGCTCCCGCCGGGACGCTCCGCGTGGCGGACAAAACCGTTTCGGGCGAAGGATTCTCGGTCTCGTTCGATCCGAAGAGCGGCTTCATCCGTTCCTACCGCCTGCGCAACGTCGAGCTGCTGGCCGGTCCCGTGCGGCCCAACTTCTACCGCGCAGCCACGGACAACGACCTCGGCGTGCGCCAGACCGGGAAATACCCCGACAGCCAGATGTGGGCCAAAGCCGAACCGCAGCTCACAGGCTTCGCCCTTACGCCCGGCGACAGCGAAGTGAAAGCCATCGCAGACTACACGCTCCCAAACGTCGGTGCGAAACTGAATCTGACGTATTCGATCGCTGCCGACGGTTCGGTCCGCGTCAGCGAAACGATGACCGCCGACCCCGCGCGCAAGGACGTCGCCGACCTGATGCGCTTCGGCATGGCCTTCGAAACCCCGGGCATGTTCGACGCCGTGGAATATTACGGCCGCGGCCCGATGGAGAACTACGCCGACCGCTCCGGCGCCGCCTTCGTGGGGCGCTACGCCCAGCGTGTCGCCGACCTGTTCCATATGAAATACGTCAGCCCGCAGGAGTCGGGAACGCGCAGCGGACTGCGCTGGTGGCGGCTGACCGACGACTCGGGCCTGGGCGTGGAGATCTGCTCCGACCGCCACTTCTCGGCATCGGCCATCCCGTTTGCCATCCCGCAGCTCGACAACGGCTCGCCGGAATATGTCCGCCACCCGGGCGACCTCGTGCCCGACGGCCGCACGCACGTCAATATCGAGAGCGTCCAGTCCGGACTGGGTTGCGTCAACAGCTGGGGACGGCTCCCCCGCCCCGAATACCTGCTGCCCTACGGCGACTACTCGTTCAACTTCCTGCTGCGTCCCGTCGCCGGAGGACGATAGCCGACGGACAACCAACGCAAAAGCCGCAACCTAAAAAGGTTGCGGCTTTTGCGTTTACATATAACGAATAAGTCCCAAAGCATAAACTCCGGGACCTGCCAATACACCGCCGTTACTATTTTTACCTTTTCGTTTTAAGATATGCTTCGTGAAGACAGTAATATTTCATCGCAATTATATAGTATTTTGACCTAAACACATAGTGTAGATAAATCTAAATAAGTCAAAGATTTTCACCATCTTGCACTATATTAAATAGTGAAAAAATATGCAAAATCACGGTTTAATCTACTTCATGCACCGCTTCCCCGATGATCTTACATGCTTAAAACATTTGGAGAAACGACGTTGGCCCGATGGAAACACAGTTTGCCCACATTGCGGACATCAAAAAAAAAGATTTACCGCTCTAAGGATGGTAAAACGTTCAAATGCAGTTCTTGCAGTAAACGATTCAATGCCAAAACTGGGACCTTGTGAAAATAGCAACATTCCATTGCAAAAATGGTATATTAACAACTATTCCTCCAAAAAAAAGGAATTAGCTCCGTAGAACTTAATAAATCGGCATATTCCAAAATATGTCACTCGTCATAGCAAATGCTGCATCACAGCGTCGATTTAGCTGTTCTCAAACGCACCTAAATATATCTGGGTGGTCTTTAGACTGTGATGCCCCAACGCTTCCGATATGATACCGATATTCACACCCGATTTCTTCAGCACGGTTGCGAAACTATGCCTTGCACAATAAGTCGTCACCTCTCCCGAAATATTCAATCTGCGGGCTAATTGGCGCAATTCGGTATTGACTTGATGGCAGACTTTATGCACCCGATTCCGTTTCTGCATCGGCATCGTATGCCTGCGCGAATCAAGTATCGGAAACAGATAGCCCGACTGTTCGCAGGCTTCGGCATAGCGGTTTACAATCCGCATCGCCCTTTCCGACAGCGGAACATGGATTGCCCCGTGCGTTTTCTGATGATTGTACGACAATCGCCCGTCCACGATATTATCGGATGTCAGATTCGCCACATCGACGAACGAAATTCCCCCGCACAAATAAGAGAATGTAAAAACGCTTTGCGCCAATCGGCAAGAATCGCTCTCCGCCGAGCAATCCGCATCGACGATTTTCATTACATCCGTCTTGCTCAACGCCCGTTTCGGGGTGCGGGTGTTGAATCGGCTAATCTTATAGTCGGTGAACGGGTTCTTCTCGCGGGCAACGGCTTTCAACTTAATCGCCCGATTGAACACGGCTCGCAAAGTACGCATCTGAAAACTCATCGACGTATCTTTGTTTCCCCGCGCCCGCATCCACTCCTCGAATTTTTCCAGATAATCGGCGTCGATACGACTGAACGTGAAATGAAGCGGTTTGTCCCGATTAAAGGATTTCAGTACGTTGTAGGAGTTCAGATAGGCATAGGCATTGCCGGCACTCCCCCGTTCTTTCAACTCGGCGATAATCGCTTTGTAGACCTCCTCAACGGTCTGCGCCTTGATGCGCTCCTTTTGTTCGGCTACAATCGTCTGCGGGGTAAATTCTTCCTCGTTGATTTCTTTCGTCAGAATCTTGCCGTTGTATTCGGTTTCGTATTTCAATACGATTTGACGAATCAACTGCCTATTCGGACAGTTGGGTTTGGGTTGATTGGTGTCGAAATTCCAGAATTTAGGATCGACCGACACGCCCAGACTTTTCATCGTGCGGCGGCCCTCTTTGGAAATGCGGAGCATCAGCGGGGATTCTCCGTTTGCAAGTACCTTGTACCTGTAACAAACGACGGAAACGGATGTTTTCATCGGATTCGGCTGACTTCTTGGTTGACTTTTTCGCGTCAACCGTGGCGTCAACCGCTCATTTTCGGCAGGTGCGGATAAAAAAGAAAAGCACCGATAACTGTTTAATTATCAGTGCTTTTCGGTTAGTCGGGGTGACTGGATTCGAACCAGCGACCACACGCCCCCCAGAATTAAATTTTACTTTTTCCGATAAATTTAACGAACTACATTTCAACGTATTTGCATATATTTCAATGAGTTTCGATTTATCATTATCGGGAGTTGTTGCGATTTCGCGTGTTCCACCTGTGTTCCACGCATCATTCGCCTACCCAATCAAAATTGAAAAGTGAATCCCCGACATCCGAAAATGCCGGGGATTATTCATTCGGACAACCGACCCAAAATTCCTATTTCAGATCGCGGGCCTTGATGCGCACGACCTTTCCGTCACGCACGACAACCAGTTCGCCGTCCTCCTTCTTGGTCTTTTCAATCAGACGCTTTTGGGCAAGCAAAATGCCTGCATCGATTTTCTCCTGCATTTGCTTAATCTCAATCTCGCTCATAGCCTATGATCTTTTGATAAGATAACGGATCGACAATCTCTTTTATTTCATCCTTGACACCCCAAGCAACCTTGTGAATACCATCGGCAGCACTATTATCATAGATTGTCCAATAGTCACAAATCGGGGTATAGAGGGTCGTTAAATTCCTGATGCCGTTCGCATAACGTCGCCGAATCACATCCGACGGAATATTGTGCCCGCCCTCGCTTACTCGTGTCGCAACACGCTCGATGGCCTGTTCGGGTGTCGGCAACCAAAAATAGAGCAACGTCACAAAATAGCCTTTCGCCTGCGCCCGCTCCACGAATTTCACATAGGAACGGGTCGCCAACGTCGTTTCAAACGCAAAATCCTCGCCTTCGGACAAAAGATCGTCCATTCGTTGCAACATCAGCCGTCCTGCCTCGATCGCCACGCTTTCGGGATTGAACGGCGACAGCCCTTTTGCTATTTCGTCGGCATTGACGAACTCCCGGCATCCCAACATTTCGGGCAGCACGGTATAGGATGCAGTCGTTTTCCCTGCACCGTTGCAACCCGCTATGATATAAAGTTTCGGCATACTTCGTAACAAAGGTACGAACAAGCCGCGCACAAAAGCAAATTTTATTTGCGTTTTGTCGGGGCGGAGTACCTTCGACAAAGTCAAAGGTAACTATTTCAGCCGATTTAGGGCCAAATACCAATCTATAAAAATCACATTATACCGAGCAGCGACATTAAAAATCCGGATTTTTCCCATATAATTTATTTATCCACATGGCAAATAATCGGTCGGTTACAGAAAAAACCTTGTTAATTTCGGTGATAAGATCCTTTTCGAGTAGTTTCTTTGCGGCCGACTGTACCGAACTGGCCGAAGTAAGACTGTGCCGTTTGATGAAATCGGCAGATGTAATACGCTCGGCTTCGCCCTCCCTGGCGATGGCATAAAGCAACTCCTTCTGCTTTTCGGGAACGTTCGACAAAATCTCCCGGAAAATCGTATCGTTCGAAGCAATCATATTATCGATGGCAGCCCGGATCGTCTCCAACGTACATTCGTCGCCTTCGGGCGTATCGGCAAACGATTCGTTGAAGGTCTTTTGGATATAGTAGGTGTGCCCCTGAAAAAGTGCATAAACCTTTTCCACATCGACGGCGGCTATCGAACGGTTGCGCCGCTCGAAATGCCCGACGATAAACGGAATGTAAATCTCCGCAGGAATGGCTTTCAGCTCCAACATGTCGGCACTGTGGTAGAACGGCCGGGCGGCCGATGCAAACATCTCCTGCATCATGTGGCGTTCGCTCCCGGCAAAGATAAAATGGCTGTTCTCCGACCTTTGGATGTGAGTCCGCAACAAAGCCTCTATATTCTTCTCCGGATATTTGGCAATTTGCTGGAACTCGTCAATCGCTACGATGCAAGGCTTGTCCGCATGAGCCAAATATTGGAAAATCTCATCGAGCGTATATTCGGGCCGCTCGATATCTCCCAACTCCACATTGAAAGCGGGAAGATTGGTGATGGGGTCGAACCCGAATTTCCCGCTGATGGACTTAATCGTCTGAATGAAAAGAGTCGCCATTTTACGACTACGAGGCAGGAGTGTTTCGTAAATCTCCCGGCCGAGCAGATAGGTAAATTCGCGGAGGCTCGACGTATGCAGAATATCGATGAAAAAAGTATAGTACTCCTTACCGATTTCCGGCTTGTCGTAACAGAACTGAATCAGCCCTGTTTTACCCATACGGCGCGGTGAAATGACAACCAAATTATTGCCGTTGGTAACCGACTTGACAAGCCGGGCTGACTCGCTTACCCGATCGCAAAAATACTCCGGAGCGATCTTTCCGGTCACGATGAATGGATTTATAATCTTCGCCATAGGAATATCATTTTTGCAAAAATAATTATTTTATTCAAATTATGCAAATCGAATAATCATTTAAGTAGCCTCTCTCTCCGACACAAAAGCCAATTTTATCCACAAATTGCAATTATTTTCATCCAAAATCAAAATTGACACATCCGAACTATTCAGATTCAACGGCAAATTCAGAACACACAACTATCTGTATCTATTGCGATTAATCAGTGTTCAATTTCAAAATTCAAGATACAAAATTTTAAAATACTTGGAATCCCTTAATTGCCGTTTTATTTTTGCAATGCCACATGCGAGTTATTCTGTAATCGTATAATTGGAATCGATAATCCCGCGTATACGATTAGTGCTGAGATAGTTTGTTGCCATTCTATTGCAAGTAACTCATAACTCGTAACGCAATGTCGGTGGCGCAATCATCTTTTTATTAACACGAATGCAAATAGAATGGCACATTCAATTCGATTTCCCCGTCGTCACGACAAGGCCGACCGCAACGGCCGTTATGCGGTCAGGCTGTGTATCACCAAAAACAAGCGGCGCAAATATATCGCACTCGACCTCT
>ERZ834722.3046-NODE-3046-length-11978-cov-2.785624_pt1 | contig 11978 bp, 1 predicted proteins | sample MGYA00519576_ERZ834722 | MGnify/ENA primary metagenome ERZ834722 (study PRJEB31850, sample SAMEA3708759) | human gut metagenome | biome: human gut; feature: human-associated habitat; material: faeces | place: China | collected 2014 ...
ATCTCCTAATTGTCCATATGTGTTATCTCCCCATGTATATACACTTCCATCTGATTTTAGTGCAACTACATGTCTCTTTCCACAACTTACACTAATAACACCTGCTAAATTAGCTTTTGCTTTTACAGGAGTATATTTTGAAGTTTTGCTACCATCACCAAGTTGTCCATAATTATTTTGTCCCCAACTCCATACTTCTCCTTGTTTATTTACTGCAATTGAATAATTTTCTCCTGCAGAAATATAAATAATATCTTGTAAATATCCATCACCATTTTCAGCTAGAACCTGGACAGGAGTATATTTTGAAATTTGTGTATTATCACCAAGTTGTCCATAATTGTTGTAACCCCATGACCAAACTGTTCCATCATTTTTTAATGCTAATACATGGTTTGTTCCACTTGCAATCATTTGTATATCTTGTAAATATCCAACTCCATCTTTTCCGAGTACTTGTGTTTGTAAATCTGTTGAAATTGTTGAATTATTTCCAAGTTGACCAAATTTATTATATCCCCAAGTCCATACTGTTCCATCGCCTTTTAATGCTACAGAGTGTTTACTTCCACCATCAACCATTGGTTCATATTTCATATCTTCTTGTGCTTTTATAACTTTTACATAAACTGCAGCTTCAATGTTTCTTGTAGTATCTGTTATTTTAATTAATGTATTTCCAATTCCTACAGCATTAACTTTTCCATCTGCTGAAACTGTTGCAACAGATTTATCCAATGATTCATATTTTAATTTTCCTGGTTCAATATCTTTTATATATACATTAAATGAATCTTCAATTTGTGCATTTATTTGTTTTTCATCATTTATATTCATTGTAAATATTATATCTTCTGGTTTTAAAGCAATTTCACCAATTTGAACAATATTCATTCTTTGGTAAACAGTATCATCACCAATTTGACCATATGTATTTAATCCAACTGTCCAAACATTTCCCTCTTCATCTATATAACCAGCATTATTTAATGATCTAGATCCACTTGGTAAAATATCTAATCCATTAGCCTCTGCTGTATTTTCTTCATTATTTACAGGAATTAATACTGTTGAATTTGTTGTTGTATTATTACCTAATTGTCCATAATTATTTTGACCTGTTATTAAAACATGTTTTGCATTATTACTATCCAATGCCTTAACAATTACTCTATGTCCAGTTGCACCTATATCTACAACTTTATTTAATGATTCAACTTTAGCATTTTCTAAATCTATTTGTACTGGATATGAAATGCTTGTAGTATTTCCTATTCCTAATTGTCCAACATTGTTTTGTCCCCATACCCAAGCTTCATTGTTATCATTCAATGCTATAACACTATTTGTTCCAGTAGCAATTTTTATTACATCTTTTAATACTCCATTTCTAGCATTATTAATTACTGGATTTGGTGTATATCTACCAGCAGAAGATCCAGATCCTGTATTTGTAGCATTTTGTCCTAATGTTCCATAATAGTTATATCCAGTAGACCAAACAGTTCCATCTCCTATTTGAATTATAGTTCCATTTGAATTTGTTTCTACATTTACTGCATTAAATACAGTATCCATTTTTGTTGGTAATGATTTATTTGTATTATTTAATATACCTAATTCTCCATATGCATTTCTACCAAAATTATAGACATATCCATCATTTGTAAGTACTGACGAAAATTTATAACCGGCACTAACATCTACAATATTTTTTATAGTATTATCCCCATCACTATTTAAAACTTTTGTAGCATATACACATCTTGAAGTAGATCCATTACCTAATTGTCCATAATCATTATACCCCCATGCATATACTTCTCCATTACTATTTACAGCAATTGCATGGTCTTCTCCAGCAGAAATTTTTACAATATTTGATAAATATTCTTTTGAATTTATTTTTACTCTAATAGGTTTACTTCTATTTACAGTCGTACCATCACCTAATTGACCATTAGTATTTATACCTGTTGCCCAAACAGAGCCATCAGCCTTTAATATTACTGTAAAATTATCACCTTGCGAAATTTGTGGTTTTGTTATAGCTTTTTCGTTATTTTGTATTACATTAACAATTGATTGAGTTTTATATCCATTAACAGTATCTTTAATTGTTATTGTACATTCTCCAAGTCCAACTGCTGTAATAGTTCCATCATTTGAAACTTTTGCAACAGAATTATCAGATGATGACCAATCTAAGTTTTCAATTTTTATATGTCCAGCTAAAGCATTTAATCTTTTAGAAACTGACACATTTAATTTTGTACTTTCACCTTGTTTTACATATACAGCTCTTTTATCTGCTGTTATAAAATCTGGGTTAAGTTCGGTTACAGTTGCTTGAGTAGTTGTACGATTAGATAATAGTCTAACACCATTATCAGCATCTCTTCTTCCCCAGCCTAAAACTGTACCATCTTCTTTTATGCAGAAACTTACATTTCCTGATGTATTTTTATCTAAAGTAACAACTTTATCTGTAAATTCCTCACCGTATTGAGTTTTTAATTTTTGAGGATATGAACTATTTGATGTAGTATTATTACCTATATTTCCATATGCATTATATCCCCATCCATAAACTTCACCATTACCTAAAATAGCAAATGACGTTTCATAATCTGTTCCTATTTCAGTTACATTAGTTAAAGCCTCTGTCGAATTTAATTTTATTTGTACTGGTGATTCCTTACAATATGCACTGCTACTACCTGATGTTGAAGCAGTGCCAATTCCAAGTTCACCATATTGGTTCAATCCCCAAGCCCAAGCTGTTCCGTCAGCCTTTATTGCTAGTACATTATTTCTTCCACCAGCAATTTTAACAACATCAGAAATACTTGACTTAGTTGGTAAAACATTTGATGTAGCTTTTGTACCATTACCAACTTGACCTTGATAATTATAACCCCATCCAAATACATTACCTGTATTTGTAAGTGCTATACAAGATCTTACTGTCGTAGAAATATCACAAATATCAATTAACTTACCTCTTCCACTTGAATCTTTTACTTGAATAGCCACATTTGAATTTGTTGTTGAATTATTTCCAAGTGCTCCGTATCCGTTATATCCCCATGACCATACTGTTCCATCATTTTTTAATGCTATTGCATATGCAGAACCACAAGCCACTTTTGTAATACCAGTTAATTCATTTCCATTTTCATCAATTACATATACTGGTATATTTCTACTAACAGTTTGACCATTACCAAGTTGACCAGATGAACCTAATCCCCATGCTACAACTCTACCATCATCTTTTACAGCTGTAACAAAGTTTTCTCCACTAGAAATACTACAAACATTTGATAATTTATCAACTCCATTAACATCTAATACACTTTGCTCTTCAGAATGTGACACATTATCACCATTTCCTAATTGTCCATATTTGTTACTTCCCCATGTAACAACACTTCCATCAGATTTCAATAATGTTACTGCACTATTACCACCAGATATTTCAGATTTTACTTTATCATCAGAATCTCTTACAACTTTTACTAAAGCCATTGTTTTCCATTCATTTACTTTATCTTCAACAACAATTCTAGATGTTCCTTGTTTTAATGCTGTAATATATCCCTCTGCACTTATTGAGGCAACACTTGGTGTTGTAGAAGTATATGTAATATTATCTGTATTATCGCTTTCATTTTCATAAACATTAAATCCAGATTTGATACTAGCATTTAATTGCTTTCCTTTACCTTCTTGTAATAAAATTTCATTTTCATCTAACACAAGTTTTGCATTTCCCATTCTTGTGTATAATTTTGCATTATTATAATATCCATTACCAATTTGACCATATTGACCTGATCCAGAAACATATACAGTTCCATCATTTTTTATAAGTGCTGTATTATATGTATTTTCAATTGAATGTGGTACATTAATAATTCCATTTATATAATTTTCACCATTATAATCATATAATTTATTAACTACTAATAAATCTGTATTATTATTTTGAGACAATTGATAATCAGAATTGTAAAGAATCCCCTGTCTTTCAATTCTCCTTCCAATTTCTTACGATTATCTATAGCTAATTGATAATCACTATTTTCACCTGTAGCCAAAACTTCATTATCATCAGTTATTAAAAATGTAATTCTCTCAGAAGTTCCTATTTTTCTTATATTTCCTATTCCATTTAAACCATCCGTATTATCTAATACAAAACGAGGATAACTTATATTTGAAGATGCCTTATTTCCTAATTGGCCATTTCCACCATATCCCCAAGTTAATACTTGTTTATTCGTTGTAAGGGCCACACTATGCCATCCACCACAAGCAATTTCAGTAATATCTTTTAGTACTCCATCTTTATTTTCATTCATAACTTGTTTAGCAACTCTAATACCTTGATCAGAACTTCCAGAAGAAGTCATTGTTGAATTAATACCTAACTCACCATAATAATTTCTTCCAATTCCCCATACAGTTCCATCTCCTCTTAGCATTAATGCATGCCATCTACCAGCTGAAACTTGTACAACATTTTGCATTTCTTTTGTTTGTACTGGTAATAATCTATTTGTATTTGTGTAATCACCAAGTTGTCCATAAACATTATATCCACAACTATATACATTTCCATATTTGTCAACTAAAATACTATTTCCATTGCTTGCACTTATATCAACAATATCAGTTATTGGATCTGTTCCAAATGTATCCAACATCTCTTTTGCATATTTAGAATTTACAGTTGTTCCATTACCTAATTGTCCAAATTTATTTAATCCCCAAGAATAAACTTTTCCATCTTTAGTTAATGCTAAAACATGTGATGTTCCTGCAGATATTTTTACAACATTTTTCAATGTTGAATCTTGATTAATTTTTACCTCAGTTAATTCTGCACTTGTTGTATTACTACTTCCATTTCCACATTGACCGACATCATTTAAACCAGTTGACCATACTGTTCCATCAGATTTTAAAACTATTGTATAATTTAAACCTTGCTCAACTTGAGGTACTGTTATTGCGTTTTCTGTATTTCTTGTTACATATACAATACTAGAAGCAATGTAACCGTATTTGTTATCAACAGCTCTTATTGTTGTTTGACCTTCTGATTTAGCTGTAATATTTCCGTTATTATCAACTGTAGCAATTTTTTCATTACTACTTGTCCATGTTATTGTACCAGTAACTGGAGCTCTAGCATACATATTAAAGTTTTGAACAACATTTGTATTTAATTTTTTCTTATCCCCAACTTTTATATATGAAGCTCTATCATCAATTTCCATATATGATACATTCATTTCTTTAGCTGACTTTAAGGTTTCTGTCATTTTTCCAAACAATTGATATGATGTATTTTTTCCAATTCCTAATACACTACCATCTGCTCTTATCATATGTTCCGGAGAAAGATTTGTACTACTGTTTGTTCTTGCCATAGAGCTACTTAATTTTACAATATTATTTGTTAAAGCTTCACCATATTTAGATTTTACTTCAACATAATAAGATTTATTTGTTGTTGTATTATCACCAACTTCACCTTGTGCATTTCCACCACAAGCCAATACCTTATTATTACTATCTAAAATGAAATGTGTTCCACCAGAAGTACCTATATCGACAATATTTGTCACATATGTTGTTGAATCAAACTTACATTGTTTAGGAGCAAGTTCAACACTAGTTGTTCCAATGCCAAGTTGTCCATATGCATTCCATCCCCAAGACCATACTGTTCCGTCTTCTTTTAATGCTAAAATAGAGTATGCTCCAGAGCTAATTTTTGCGACATTATCTATAATTGTTTTTCTTGGAATTCCATGAGTTGAACTATCAGTAGAAGCATTTACTCCAAGTTGTCCATCGCTATTTGATCCCCAAGACCATATTGTTCCATCTTCCTTCAATGCGTGTGATGAGTACATTGTTGTTGAAATATCTATTATACCAGATAAATATCCTTTTCCATATTCATCAAGAACTTTTTTAGCATATGCTGACAGCAGAATTATTTGTTCCTAACTGACCATATCCATTGTATCCCCAAGAATATATTTCGCCATTTTTTGTTAATGCTAATGTGAAATCATTTCCTCTTGAAATTTTAACAACATCTTTAATTTTATTACCATCACTATCTAAAACATATACAGGAACTGTGGAATCTGTATTTGTACCATTTCCTAAATTATATGAGCCATTATTTCCCCATGACACAACAGATCCATCTTCTAATACAGCAGAAGCATTATCATATCCAACAGCAATGTCCTTAACCTTTGTTAATTTTCCTTTTCCATCTGGAGAAAGAACTTGCACTGGCTCTGACTGATTATTTGTATTTCCAGTTCCAAGAACACCAGAAGCTCCCAGACCCCAAGACCATACTGTCCCATCTTCTTTTAATGCTATTGTAAAATTTAATCCAGATGATATCTTACTATCTGTATATCCTAAACTATTACTTACAGTAACCTCTATAACTTCTGTTATATTATTATTAAAATCTGTGACTTTAACTCTTGTTTTACCTATACGCTTAGCAGTCATAACACCAGTAGAAGTTACAGTCACAACATCATTATTTTCTGACTCATATTTAATATTGCTTCCAACTGTTTTTATAGTATTGAAAACATTAAAACCCTGATTAACTTTTAAATTAATATTTTCAGTTGTATTAACTTTCATATGTACATTTCTACTATCAGCTTCTAATTGATATTTTCCACTTATTACTGGCAAATATGTATTAAAATATGTACCATTTCCTAATTGTCCATTTGATCCTGTACCAGTTATAACAACAGTACCATCTTCAAGAATATATCCAGAATTTATTGAATTCGAAGGACCTGTACTTGCACTAATTACGCCTTCCAAATCACCTGTTCCATCAACATCTTTTACTCTTGTTAGTGTATTAATTGGTGATGTAACATTTCCTAAACCTAATTGACCAGATGTATTTAATCCTGCTGAATATACTTTTCCATCTTTTGTTGTTATAAAAGATGTAGCATTTCCAGCATATATATTTGCAATATTTTCTAAATCAACCAATTCTCCATTTTCATTTAATATTTTACAAGTATTAAGCTTACTACTATTAGCAGTTGAAGATTGTGATAATTGTCCAGAGCTTCCTAATCCTGCTGAATAAGCTTTTCCATCTTCTCTTAAAACTAAAGTATGAGTTCCACCAGCTATAACATCATATACATCTTTATATATCAATTTTTCTGTAGAACTTCCAATTTCTAATGGAGTAAATTTTGTTGTTGTATCTCCCATTATTAATTGTCCAGAAGTGTTTAGTCCAGTACCTAATGCTGTTCCATCCCCTCTAACTAGCATTGTATACTCAGCACCACAACTAACTTTTACAATATTATAAGCATCAGCAACTTTTATCGGTAATTTTCGAGCAGTTGTTGTATGATTTCCTAATTGATAATTAGCATTTTTTCCCCACGTATATAAATTACCAAATTTATCAACCGCAGAGCTATGAGCTGTTCCTGCTGATATATCTATTATGTTTGTTAAAAATCCTTGGCCATCTTCTGAAAGTACTTTAACAGCATATGTACTATTATCATTAGAATTTTGTCCTAATTGACCATAATTATTTAATCCCCATGTATATACATCACCATTAGAAGTCATTGCCAACATATGACTATCACCAGCAGAAATTTTAATTATATTTGTTAAATATGTATTTTCTGATGTTTTAACTTGAGTTAAATCTGCTGTATAATCTAATGTTCCATTTCCTAATTGACCTCTTGAATTAAGACCAGACATCCATACAGTTCCATCATTTTTTAGTACTGCTGTATAACTATTTCCTTGAACAATCATTGGTGTTGCAATACTATTTTCACTATTATTTGTAACATTAATTGTTGCTTGTGCTCTATATCCATGTAAATCTTCTGTAACAATTATTGTTGTTGTACCTATTTTCTTTGCAATCACATTTCCAGCCTTATCTACAGTTGCAATATTCTCATTTGTACTCTTCCATGTTAAATTTCCATATTCAGGAGCCTTAGCAAATAAATTAAAGTTTTCAACAGTTCTTACACTTAATTTTTTACTACTTCCCAATTTTATAGTTGAAATCTTATCTGTTACTTCTAAATAGCTTGTTCTAACATCTTCAATATATGATCTAGTTTCATATTTTCCACCATCTAAAAGTTGACCATTATTTGATTTACCACAAGATAAAATACTTCCATCTTCTCTAATCATATAATTTGTATATGCAGGTTCTGAATTAGAAAATAGTCCTATAATCTTTGGCTCTAATTCATTATAATATCTTCGTAAACATTTAGTAGGCAAATTTACATTCGAAGATGTGATAATTCCTAATTGACTATAATTATTTAGTCCCCATGCATATGCTGTTCCATCGCTTGTAACGGCAAAGCTAGATTCATATGCTGTACCTATGTCTACAACATCTGTTAAATAATCTGTAGAATTTAACTTAACCTGAACAGCAGTTGTTCTTACATAATTTGCATCACTTGATGATGTGCTTGATACACCAATTCCTAATTGACCATATCTATTTAATCCCCAAGCCCATACTGTTCCGTCATTTTTTAAAACAAGTGTTATATAACATCCTGTAGCGACTTTTTTTACATCAGTTACATTTTTTGCTTGTACTGGTAGTGATCTTTGAGTTCTTGCACCATCTCCCATTTGTGCTGATGCACCAGCTCCCCAAGACCATACTGTTCCATCATTTTTTACTACTGATACATATGCTGCACCAGCACTAACTTGAACAACATCTTTTAAATAATCATTTCCAGTTGAATCTAATACTTGTATTGCATATGCAGAAGATGTTTTAGTATTATTTCCTAATTGACCATAATCATTACTTCCCCATGTAAACACAGTTCCATCCGCTCTTACAGCTATTGCATGATTTCTTGATGCAGAAATACCTACTATTCCTGATAATTTATTGCCATTATAATCCATTACAAATACTGGTTTTCTTGAAATTTCTCCAATATTTCCTAATTGACCATCATTATTTAGTCCCCATGCAACAACATTTCCATTTTTCAAAAGTGCTATTGAAAAATAAGTTCCTGAAGCAATATCTACTACATCAGATAAATATTTGCTACCATTTACACCAGAAACTTGAATTGGATTTTCAGTTTCACTAGTTAAAACTCCTCCATCACCAAGTTGACCATATGTATTATCACCCCAAGACCATACTGTTCCATCATTTTTCAATGCAATTGTATGATTGACTCCTGCAGAAATTTTGTATATATTTGAATTTCTTTCTCCAACAATAATTTGAGCAACAGTTTCAATATTAGTTGTTATATCAGTTATTTTTACTCCTGTCTTTCCATCAGAAATTCCTTTAATTACACCATTATTATCTACTTCAACAATATCTGTATTTAAACTTTCAAATTTTAAATTTTCTTTACTTACAGTATAATTTTTATTTATCTTTAAATTAAATCCTATATTTGATTTAACATCTAAAGTTTTCGTTTCATTTTTATTTAATTGATATAGCTCTTCAACATATAAATTTTTAAAATCAATTTTTGTTATTACATTACTACTTGCATATGTTAAATTTGCATGTTGTCCACTAGTTCCAAGACCAGTTATACCAACAGTTCCATCATCAAAGGCAAATCCATATGTTGTTCCTGTTGAATGTCCAAGAGATACAACATCTTTTAATGCCTCTGTTTTGGTTTCATTTTTTACAACTGTAAATACTTTTGATGTAGTAGTTGATGCTATTGATAATTCACCTGTTTTATTTAAGCCTGTAGCATATACATTTCCAGCTCTGTCTTCAATATAAGTTGAAGTTGGTCCTGTACCAATATTTGAAATATTTTCCATAATGCCACTATTTGCTAATCCCTTTAAATCAATCGGTGCTGTTTGATTTTTTGTTGTATTATTTCCCAATTGATAATTGTTATTATATCCCCAAATATATGCCGTAGCATCCTCTTTCAAAGCAATTGTATGATGTCTTCCAGATGCAACTCTGACTATTCCTGTTAACACTCCATTTCTTTCACTATTTATAGATTGAACAAGCTCTGCTTTATTTGTAGTAGTTCCATCTGCCAATTGTCCAACATTATTATAACCAGTACCCCAAACAGTTCCATCACCTTTTAAAACTATAGTCGAATAATATCCACCTTGTGCCTGAATAACATTGTAACTATCATGCATTTTTGTTGGTAATACTCTAGCAGTTGCAGAATTTATTCCTAAACCATAATATCCATTATAACCCCATCCATATACAGTTTTATCTTTCATAACAGCTATTGAAAAATCATATCCTGCAGATATATCAACAACATCTTTTAAAAATTCTTTTCCTGTACTATCTAAAACCTGTATTGCATATGATGAGTTAACTTTTGTATTATTTCCCAATTGACCATTTGAATTCAATCCCCATGCCCAAACAGTTCCATCTTTCTTTAAAGCAATTACATGTTGTTCTCCAACTTCAATTTTTCTTATATCAGTTAAATATGTATCTCTATCAATCTTTACTTGTGTTGGTATGTTTATATCCATATTTGAAGCAATTCCAGTTACGCCATTTTCAGCAGCACCAGATGTCCAAACAGTTCCATCTTCTTTCAACATTGCAGTAAATGTTGTACCACTTAAAACCTGTGGAATAGCAATTGCTCCTTCTGATATAACATTAATTATAGATTCTGCCTTATAGCCACTTGTTTCATCTTCTGCAATAATTGTTACATAACCACTTGATTTTGCAGTCACTTTACCTGAATCATCAACTGTTGCTATATTTGAATCTGATGATTTATATTTTATATTTCCAATAGTCGCTTTAAAATCATTTATATAAAATCCATTAATTACTTCAACTGATAAATTTAATGTCTTCCCAATTTCCAAATATTCCTGATTATTACTTAAACTTAAATATGATTCACTAATTTTATCTGAATAATTGATCGCACTAACATGATCACTCAAAAATTCATATGCCCCTGCGTAACCATTAGCATAAATATTACCTTCTTCATCAAAAAACATATTTGTAGAAGTATTTTGTCCATCTTGTAATTTTAAAATTTTAGGTAATTGAATACTATTTTTTCCAACTACTTTTGAAGCAACTTTTTGATTTGTTACATTTCCATTTCCAATTTCACCTGATGTATTAAGACCCCATCCATAAAGCTCTCCATCAGAATTTAATGCAAAACTTGTTTCATAATTTGATGCAATATCAACTATGTTTTCAAGATTTAAAACTTGAACTGGTGTTGTTTTTTTATAAGCTGCATTTGATGTAGATGTCGAAGATGTATTTATACCTAAATTTCCATATCTGTTTATACCCCAAGACCATACTGTTTTATCGTCTTTTAATGCTAATGTTTGTAAACCACCAGCATCAACTTTTGTAACATTAGTAATTCCAACTTTTACAGGAATATATGAAGTTACAGCACCACCATTTCCAAGTTGACCACTTGTTCCAAGTCCCCAAGTGTATACTTCTCCATCATTTGTTAAAGCAACAGAAAAATCATGTCCTCCAGATACTTGTTTAATATTATCTAATTCACCAATCTCTGTTGATTCTGTTCCATCTTCAGATGTTACTACATTTTTCTGTTTTACTTTTTGTGCTACAACTCTTTTATAATCAGCATTACTTGCAGTTGTATTTCCAACATTCAAACCAAGTTGTCCATAACTATTTAATCCCCATGAATATACAGTTCCATCATTTGAAACAGCTAAACCATGGAATGAACCTGCTGAAATTTGTTTTATATTTTCTATATCTTTTCCATTTTCATCTTGAACATACACAGGAACACCAGATGAATCTGTTGTATTATTACCCAATTGGCCATATGTATTTTGACCCCATGCTAAAACTT
>ERZ834722.3047-NODE-3047-length-11974-cov-17.322091_pt1 | contig 11974 bp, 10 predicted proteins | sample MGYA00519576_ERZ834722 | MGnify/ENA primary metagenome ERZ834722 (study PRJEB31850, sample SAMEA3708759) | human gut metagenome | biome: human gut; feature: human-associated habitat; material: faeces | place: China | collected 2014 ...
AACAAGCTGCGCCTGATGACCGGCACCGAGAGCCATCAGGGTGTGGCGGCATTTGCTAGCGAGATCGAATACGTGACGGTAGACGACCTGATGGCGGCAGCCAAGGCCAAGGGCGAAGCACCTTTTCTGGTGCTGAGCGATGGCATTGAAGACCCGCACAATTTGGGTGCCGTGATGCGCAGTGCTCTGCTGTGCGGTGCGCATGGCATCGTGATCCCAAAGCGCGGCGGCGCATCGGTCACGCCTACCGTCATCAAGTCCAGCGCAGGTGCCGCAGAACGCCTGCCGGTGGCTCGTGTGGCCAACATCGGCGAGACCATCCGCCGCCTGAAGGAGCAGGGTGTGTTCGTCTACTGCGCCGATATGGACGGCGTGTCTCTGCGCAGGAACAACCTGACCGGCCCCATTGCACTGGTGCTGGGCAGCGAGGGCAGCGGTGTTTCCCAGCTGGTGAAAAAGCTGTGCGACGGCGTGGTGCGGCTGGATATGGCAGCACCGGGCACCGGTGTGGACAGCTACAACGTGTCGGTGGCTGCGGGCATTATTCTGTACGAGATCCAGTCCCAACGCGCAGCACAGCAGGCATGATCCGGCATTCGGGCCGGAACCTCAATTTGAATTACAGGAGGGACAAGAATGCCGAAAGATAAAAATAATGGCCGGGAAATGACCCCGGATGAAAAGTTCCGCTCCTTTTTCAGCACCACGGCGGTGGATATCCCGGAGGAGATGACCCGGAGGGACGAAGACCAGCCGGAGGAAAAGCCGGAGAAACGGTTTGGCCTGTTTGGCCGTGGTAAGGCAAAGCAGGAGGCAGACGAAGCTGCAGAAGAGCAGCTGCAGGAAATGCCCACCGGTGAGGTGCGGCTGGGTGAGGATGCGCAGCCGGAACCGGAAGCGGATCTGGAACTGATGCTGAAGCCGGAGGCAGACCCGGAACAGGAACTGGCCCCGTGGCCTTTTCTGGAGAAGGAAGCAGAGGATGCACAGCCGGAAGCACCCGCCAAAAAGCCGGAGAAAAAATCTGCACCGCAAACGGCGGAACCCCCGGCGGCAGTGAAGCCGAAAACACCCCGGCAGAGCGCTGTCCCGGCGGCAAGACCCGCAGAGCAGCATAACACGGCAAAGCCTCCCCGGCACCCCAAGAATGCGCCGGAGGTGCTGCTGCCGCAGGAAGAGCAGGAGCAGCAGGAGATGGCACAGCTCAAGGCGATGATCAACGGCCTGAGCGACCAGAAGCCGGAAAAGCCTGCACCGAGAGCCGAAGCAGCCCCGGCAGCAGAAACTGAACCGGCTGAGAGCAAAAAGAAACCGTCCGGTGCACCGCTGCCCGCGGCTGTGTTTGCAGCGGTAAAGGAGACGGCACCGGAGCTGCAGCCGGAACCTGTGCCGCAGCCGGAAAAAATGGAGCAGCCGGTGGCCGATTTCTTTGGCAAGGCGCAGAGCGAGGACGCACCGCAGGCACCTTTGGCCCCGGCAGAGGAGCCTGCCGCAAAAGAGGACACCATGAGCCTGCCGCTGCTGCCGCTGGACGGTGAAGAGCCGCAGCAGGCACCGGAGAAGGCATCCGCTGCGTCACAGCCGGAACTGAAAGCTGAGGCGGAGGACGCGGTGTCTCCGGAGGAACATGCTGAAACGGAGCTGACCGAGCCGGAGGCCACGGCGGATAAGCTGCACCGCATGAGCGCAGAGCTGACGCTGCGCTGCGTGCTGGGCGGCATTCTGGCTGTGGTGCTGCTGCATTTTGGTTTGGTGTCGGATGGGCTGCTGCCCGCCATGGCGGCGCTGGACCCGGATGCTGCCCCGGCGGCATTCTATGGTGCAAACCTGCTGCTGCTGTCAGCAAGCCTGTGCGTGGGCTTCCCGGTGCTGCGGGACGGCCTGAACGGCCTGCGCGGACGGCCTTCTTCCGAGACGATGCCGGCGCTGGCCGCAGTAGCAGCGCTGGTGCAGGCGGTCACAGCCATGCTGAACGCAAATGTTTACCGCGGCACCACCGGCATCTCGCTGCTCAGCGGCATGGCTGCGCTGGGGTTGTTCCTTGCGCTGCTGGGCAGCCGGGTGATGCTGGCTGCTGTCAAGGGCGGCTATGAGCTGGTGACCAATGGTGTGGAGTTCGAGGGCGCCTACCGCGCCAAGGACAAAGACCTGCTGCGCGCCCTTGCACGGGATCTGGAACAGAAGGACCCCTGGGTGCTGCTGAGCCGCCCGATGAAGGAAGCTGACGGCTTTGTGGAGCAGAGCTTGAGCGAGCGCGCAAGCGAGCGCCGTGCCCGCAAAGTTTCGTACATCCTGCTGGGCGTTGCCCTGCTCAGCGGTGTGCTGTTCCTGCTGGCAGGTGCCGGCTGGAACAAAGCTGCGGCTGCCATGGCAGCTGTGCTGTGCATGGGCGCACCGCTTTCTTCTACCCTGATCGCGGGCGTTGCCTCACTGCGGCTGCAGCGTGCGGCTGCGGCTGTGGGCGCAGTCGTGCCCGGTTGGCAGGCCATTGAGCAGCTGGGCGGCATTGATACGCTGCAGATCGATGCAGACGACCTGTTCACCGCCGACAGCGCACAGCTGGAGGATATCCGCATCTTCAAGGGCGGCCGCATCGACCGCGCCATCCTGTACGCGGCCAGCGTGCTGAACGAGAGCCACGGCACCCTGAAGGGGCTGTTCCGCCAGATCGTTGAGGAACGCACAGACATTCTGTTCCCGGTCAAGGATCTGGAGCAGCACCATGGGCTGGGCTTTTCCGCCTGGTGCGATAACAACCGCATCCTCATTGGTACCCGCCGCTATCTGGAGCAGGAGGGCGTGCCGCTGCCGGACGAGGAATACGAGATGCAGCACTCGAAGAACGGCGAGCTGCAAATTTTGTATCTGGCTGTGTCCGGCAATCTGCACGCTATGTTCGTGCTGAAATATGTGGGCGGGCGCAATGTGGCCCGCAGCCTTGCCGTGCTGCAAAAGGAGAACATCCGCCTGCTGGTCACATGCCAGGACCCCAGTCTGACGGCACACCACATTACCGAAGCATACCGCCTGCCGGAAGGCATGGTCACCGTGCTGGATCAGGAGCAGTGCAACGCCATCAAGGCCGCACCGGCAGACCCGGAGGACACCTGCTGCATGATCCATCTCAAGGCGTTTGCCAGCCTGACCGGCGGCCTGCAGGCTGCGGATCAGGCCCAGAACGCCGAGAGCAGCGCCACCACGGTACAGATGGTCTCGGTGCTGTTCTCCATTATCATTGCAGCGCTGCTCACCAGTGCAGGCAGCATCTGGGAGCTTTCGGTGGCAACGGTGCTGATGTATCAGGCAGCGTGGAGCGCCCTGAGCATTGCTGTGTGTGCACTGAAGCAGCATAACTGAGAAATATTCTCAGAATAAATAGGAATTATTCTTGATTTCAGTCAAAAAATATGGTATACTCTGTTCAGAACCTGAGCCGCAGGCGAAAAAATTACCGCCGGGCTGAATGATAGAGCCGGGATCGGTCGATCCTGACAGAAGATCCGTTTTTGAAAGGAGAGCATCATGGAACTGAAGGGTACCAAAACCGAGAAAAATCTGATGGAAGCGTTTGCAGGCGAGAGCCAGGCACGCAACAAGTACACCTTCTTTGCCAGCATGGCAAAAAAAGAAGGCTACGAGCAGCTGGCCGCGATCTTTGAGGAGACCGCCGGCAATGAGAAGGAGCACGCAAAGATCTGGTTCAAGCTGCTGTGCGGCGGCGCGATCCCCGATACCCTGACTTGTCTGGACATGGCAGCAGGCGGTGAGCACGACGAGTGGACCGAGATGTACCCCCGCATGGCCAAGGAGGCCAAAGAAGAGGGCTTCCCTCAGATCGCAGCACTGTTCACCATGGTGGCACAGATCGAGAAGGAGCACGAGGAGCGCTACCGTGCGCTGGCCGAAAACCTGAAAAACAACAAGGTCTTTGCCCGCGAGGAGCAGCAGGTATGGCAGTGCCGGAACTGCGGCTACACTTATATCGGCAAGTCCGCACCGCTCAAGTGCCCGGTGTGCGCACATCCACAGAGCTACTTTGAGCTGAAAAAGATCAACTACTAAGCTGAAAATTCAAAAGCAGAACAGCGCCGCCGCATCCGGTTTGCCGGGTGCGGCGGCGTTTTGTACAAAATTGAAAAGCGGATTTTATTATTCTCCACAAAATAAGGCTCAGCTGCCCGGCAGAATGGGCAAAAAACTTGACCCGGTTTTGCACTGCGTGTAAAATAATACGGAGACAGGAATATTTAAAGGATCTTGCAGCAAAGCAGGCGGGGAGGGCAAAGCCCATGAAGCAGGGGTTCAAAGCGTGTGTTTGTGCAGTGGCGCTGTGCGCAGAACTGTTTGCAGCCGGGGCATTGTCGGCCTATGCTGCGCAGGAGCAGCCGCTGCCGGACAGCGGCATGACATTGGACACTGCCGAACTGACGCTGGATATCACCGAAGGAGACCCGGCCCCGGTGGCCTACCTGAATGTGCAGGCACCCAACGACTACTTCTTTCTGATTTGGACTTCCAGTGATCCGGCAGTGGCATCGGTGGACGGCACTGGCAAGGTGACCGGCCATGCCGAGGGCACTGCGGCCGTCACGGCCCGCAATGAGCGCGGCGAAAAGACCACCTGTACCATCACGGTGCGCAAAAGCACAGCCAGCCGCCTGGTGCTGAACACCAGCGATCTGACGCTTACCATTACAGAGCAGGAGCCTGCCCCGACGAAGCAGCTGAAGCTGGAACAGAACAAAGGCGGGTTCACCTATGTGCGGCAGTGGGTCAGCAGCAACCCGGCGGTGGCATCGGTAAGCACAAACGGCACCGTAAAGGCGCAGGGGTCCGGCAAGGCCGTCATCAGCGCACTGACCACAGCCGGGCAGGTGCTGCGCTGCACGGTAACGGTCACATCGGAGATCGGACGGGTGCAGATGAGCAAAAACGCCATGCTGCTGCAGGCAGTGGGAGCCAGTCAGAAGCTGACCGCGCAGGCTGCAGGCACCAAAAACGGAACGATGACATGGCTCAGCAGCAATCCGGGCGTGGCAGCTGTGAGTGCGGATGGCATGGTAACGGCGGTGGGCGACGGTGAAACGATGATCCTTGCCGTTACACCGGAGGGTCGTGCCGATGCCTGCTATGTGGCCGTGGGAGCGGCGGCGTGGCGGTTCCGCTCGGAGGACGAGCTTGCCGAAACGCTGACCCTGACCGGCCAGCTGCCCTATTCGGATGGAAAGTAAAAAGAAAAATGGGAGCGTTCTGTGCAGCAGGATGCTCCCATTTTTTCAAAACCCGCTGGGCAGAAAGATCATCGTTCCCCGGGCAGACCACGCCATCCGCTGGGCCATGCAGCCGGGCGCACCGGCCAGCAGAAACAGGGCCAGTGCGGCGAGCAGCAGCACCCATCCAAGGCCGCTGTGCGGCCTGCCGGAAAAAGGATCCCCTTTTTTGCGTCTCATCCCGCTGCCCCCTTTTTTGCTGTGCTGGCCCATGCTATGCGCCGCAGGCACCGATTGTGCAACCGGCCCGGCTGTGGTACAATAAAATATCGAAATCTACTGTGCAGGGAGAACGATTTTATGCTGACCATTACACTGCTGGGCACTGCGGCTACCATGCCACTGCCGGACCGGGCACTCTCGGCGGCGTTTGCTGCCTGCGGCGGCCACGGCCTGCTGTGGGACTGCGGCGAGGGCACGCAGGCAGCGGCACACCGGGCAGGCGTGAACCTGATGCGGGCAGATGCCATCTGCCTGACCCACTACCATGGCGACCACATCTTTGGTCTGCCGGGCCTTTTGCAGACTCTGGGGGCGCAGGGCCGCACAAGGCCGCTTGCGCTGCTGGGTCCGGAGGGCCTGCCGGATATCTGGACGGCGGTGCGGGCACTGACCGGCCCGCTGCCCTATCCGGTGAAGCCGCAGGTGCTTATGCCGGGCCAGCCGCTGGCGCTGGATGCGCTGAGCGAGGGCTGGCCTGCCGGTGCGCGGCTGGTTCCGTTTGCCACAAAGCACCGGGTAAAAAGCCTTGGCTACCGGCTGGAGCTGCCCCGTGCAGGCAAATTTTCGCCGGAGCAGGCCCGGGCGCTGGGGGTGCCGGTGCAGCAATGGAAGCTGCTGCAGAAAGGGCAGAGCGTTGCCGTGGAGGGCAGAACGGTGCAGCCTGCGCAGGTGCTGGGCGCCCCGCGCAAGGGGTTGAGCGTGGTATTTTCCGGCGATACGGCCCCCTGCCCGTATTATTTGCAGGCGGCGCATGACGCAGACCTGCTGATATGCGATGCCACCTATGCCCTTCCGGAGCAGGAAGACCAGGCCCGTCAGTGGGGGCACAGCACCTTTGGGCAGAGCGCGACCCTTGCCGCGCAGGCGAGGGCAAAGCGGCTTTGGCTGACCCATTATTCCCCCATGATCACCGACCCGGAGGAGTATGCCGCGCAGGCACAGAGCATCTTCCCGGCGGCGGAGTGCGGCTTTGACGGCAAAAGCATCACCCTGCAGTACGAGGAGGCACAGCCATGACCATCCGGATGGACGAGGGTGCGGCAGAGCTGCTGGACACCCTGCACAGGGCGGGCTATGCAGCCTACGTGGTGGGCGGCTGCGTGCGGGACAGTCTGCTGGGCCTTACACCGCACGACTGGGACCTGTGCACCAGTGCTCTGCCGCAGCAGGTGATGGAGCTGTTCGGCGCGCAGCGGTGCATCCCCACCGGCCTGCAGCACGGCACGGTAACGGTGAAGCAGAGCGGTGCCCTTTACGAGATCACCACCTTCCGTACAGAAGGCACCTACACAGATGGCCGCCACCCGGACGAGGTGCACTTTGTGCCGGATGTGCGGGAGGATCTGGCCCGGCGGGATCTTACCATCAACGCCATGGCCTACAATGAAAAAGAGGGCCTTGTGGACCCCTTTGGCGGGCAGGCCGACCTGCAAAGCGGCATCGTACGGGCGGTGGGTGTGCCCCGCCAGCGGTTCACCGAGGACGCGCTGCGCATCCTGCGGCTGTACCGCTTCGCAGCCCGGTTTGGCTTTGCCATCGACCCGCCCACGGCGCAGGCGGCACAGGAGCTGTGCGCCCATCTGGACTGTGTATCGGTGGAGCGCATCGAGGAAGAGCTTGCAAAGCTGCTGAGCGCACCCGCCCCTGCGGCATATCTTGACGAAAAAATACTCGGTGTTGTTTTGCCCGAGCTTTCACCGGAGGCACTGGCGGCGGCAAAGCCGGTGGTGGATGCCTGCCCGGCGGGGGAGCAGGCCCTGCCCGTCCGTCTGGCGGCGCTGCTGCTGAGTCTTGGCGAGGACGGCACCCGCCGCACTCTCAGGCGCCTGCGCTGCTCCAATACCTGTATTGAGGAAACAGCGGTGCTGGTACGGGAAGCCGTGCCGGGTGTGCCGGTATCCCTGAATATCTACGCCCGCCGACTACTGGGCAAATATAACTTGTGTACCGTGCAGCGGCTGGCGGCACTGGGCACAGCCCTGCAGCCGGAACACGCGGCTGATTTTGCTGCACTTTCCGAATTGGCCGAACAATTGGATGCGGACGGCGTGTGCTGCCGCGTCAGCCAACTGGCTGTGAATGGCCGCGACCTGATGGCGGCAGGCGTCCCGGCGGGGCCGGGCATCCGCAAAGTGCTGGAAGCGCTGCTGGACGGTGTGATCCGGGAAGAATATCCCAACGAGCGGCAAGCCCTGCTGGCCGCAGTGCAGCAGCTCGCTGCGTCTTGACAAGCTCTTTTTTCAGAGTTACTATTATACTACTGTTTTAGTGTGTTGAATGCACCAAAGGAGAACTTATGACCACACAGACCCCTGATTCAAAGCCGCGTGCCCTCATTGCCATGAGCGGCGGCGTGGACAGCTCGGTGGCGGCATGGCTCATGCAGCAGGCAGGCTATGACTGCACCGGCATCACCATGCGGCTCACCCGCAATGAAACGCTGGGACAGTCCGGCTTTCACACCTGCTGCTCGGAAAAGGACATCGAGGACGCGGCAGAGGTGGCGTTTGCCATGGATATCCCGTACGAGGTGCTGGATTTCACGGCCGACTTCCGGGAACAGATCATTGAAAAATTCGTCCGCGTGTATGAGGCGGGCGGCACGCCGAACCCCTGTATCGACTGCAATAAATATATGAAGTTCCGCCATCTGCTGGACTGGGCCCGGGCACACGGCATGGAGTATGTGGTCACGGGCCACTATGCCCGGGTGGAGCAGGACGAGGCCACCGGCCGTTTCCTGCTCAAAAAGGGGCTGGACGAGGGCAAGGACCAGAGCTACGTGCTCTACAACCTCACTCAGGAGCAGCTGGCGCATATCCGTCTGCCGCTGGGCGGCCTGCACAAGACTGAGGTGCGCGAGATCGCGGAGCAGCACAAATTTGTCAATGCCCACAAGCACGACAGTCAGGACATCTGCTTCGTGCCGGATGGCGACTATGCCCGCTTTATGGAGGACTTCACCGGAAAACACTACCCGGCAGGTGATTTTCTGGACGAAAACGGCAGGGTGGTGGGCACCCACAACGGCGCGGTGCGGTACACCATCGGCCAGCGCAAGGGGCTGGGCCTTGCCATGGGGGCACCTGTGTACGTCTGCGGCAAGGACATGCAGGCAAACACCGTCACGGTAGGGCCGGAGGAGATGCTGTTCGACCGCATCGTGTATGCGGACGAGGTGAACTGGATCGCCATTCCGGAGCTGACCGGGCCGCTGCGGGTCACAGCCCGCACCCGGTACCATCAGGTGGAGCAGGCCGCCACCGTCTACCCGGCGGAGTGCGGCTTCCGGCTGGAATTTGACCAGCCCCAGCGCGCCCCTACGCCCGGTCAGGCCGTGGTGCTGTATCAGGGCGACACCGTGCTGGGCGGCGGCACCATTACGAGAGCGGAAAAGTAACAAGGAGAACAAAATGCAAAATCAGTATTCCCGCACGCAGTTGCTGCTGGGCGCGGAAGCTATGGAAAAACTGCACAATTCCCGCGTGGCGGTGTTCGGCATCGGCGGCGTGGGCGGCTACACGGTGGAAGCGCTGGCGCGCAGCGGCGTGGGGGCACTGGATCTGATCGATGATGATAAGGTCTGCCTGACCAACCTCAACCGCCAGATCATCGCCACCCGCAGCACGGTAGGGCAATATAAGGTAGATGTGGCTGCGCAGCGCATCCACGACATTGACCCGGACATCAGGGTGACCACCCACCGGTGCTTCTTTGGTCCGGAAACACAGGACCAGTTCGACTTTACCCAGTACGACTATGTGGTGGATGCCATTGACACCGTCACCGGCAAGCTGGCCCTTGTGATGAAGTGCAAGGAGGCGGGCACTCCCATTATCTGCTCCATGGGCGCAGGCAACAAGATGGACCCGACCCGCTTTGAAGTGACCGATATCTACAAGACCTCGGTCTGCCCGCTGGCCAAGGTGATGCGCACCGAGTGCCGCAAGCGCAAAATCAAGCACCTGAAGGTGGTCTACTCCAAGGAGCCTGCCATGACCCCCATCGAGGATGACGACATCAGCTGCAAGGATCACTGCATCTGCCCTCCGGGCACCCAGCGCAAGTGCACCCAGCGCCGTTCGGTGCCGGGTTCCAATGCCTTTGTACCCTCGGTGGCTGGCCTGATCATCGGCGGCGAGGTGGTAAAAGACCTTGTGGGCTTTGTACCGATGAAGGGCTGATATTTAAAATAGTTTTTACGGAACCCCGGAAAAGTCTGCGGATTTTTCTGGGGTCCTTTCTGTTATGGGCAATGTCACCGCTGCGGCACAGGTTTCAAAAATACTGCAAAAATAAATTTGCAACTAATTTGCATTTTGGTATTGCAATTGGAGAGAATATCGTGTATAATCATCCCTGTTCAAAAATGCAACCAATTTGCAATTTACTAAAATGAAGCGACGAACGGTCGTTTTTAGGAGCGTATATGGAACTGTTTCTGGATGTTCTGGGCGAATCTCTGGTGGATACCGCCAAGATGCTGCCCTTCCTGTTTTTGGCTTATCTTCTGATCGAGTATATCGAGACCCGCCACGGTGAGCGCATTGAAGCACTGCTGGCAGGCGGCGGGCGCTGGGGCGCGATTCCGGGCGCGGTGCTGGGCTGTGTGCCGCAGTGCGGCTTTTCGGCCATTGCGTCCAACTTCTACTCCTCCCGCGTCATCACGCTGGGCACCCTGATGGCCGTCTACCTTGCCACCAGCGACGAAGCCATCCCGCTGCTGGTATCTATGCCGGCCTACTGGGATAAGCTGGCTGTGCTCATGGTCATCAAGGTGGTATACGCCATTGTGGTGGGCTTTGCGCTGGATTTTGTGCTGCGCGGCGTGCTGCCCAAATCGCTGCGCGGCGGCTACACCGGCCATGCCGACGAGGTGGACTGTCACGAGGAGCACAGCGACGAAGAGGGCAAGCCCGCCCCCATCTGGAAAGCGGCCCTGCGCCACACGCTGGAGATCTTTGTGTTCATTTTTGCGTTCAGTCTGGTGTTCGGCCTGATCGTGGAAGGCGTGGGCGAAGATGTGTTTGCAGACCTTCTGGGCAGCATGGGCTTCTTCCAGCCGGTAGTGGCTGCGCTGGTGGGCCTGATCCCCAACTGCGCCGCCAGCGTGCTGCTGACCCAGCTGTATGTGGAAGGTGCCCTGCGCTTTTCCAGTCTGGTGGCGGGCCTTTGCACCGGTGCAGGCGTGGGCCTTGCGGTGCTGTGGCGCACCAATCCTTCGTGGAAGCAGAACCTGTTCATCACCGGCCTGACATGGGGTGCAGGCGCATTCCTCGGCGTGGCAATGCAGGTGGTCGTGGCCGTGTTTGCGTGATCACGAGAAGGAGCTGCAAAGAAAACAGCATCGTGAAACAAAATAAGGCTATTGCATGGAATTCTGTGCAGTAGCCTTATTTTTATGCCCAAATGCACCCCAATTTTAAAAAAGTATGGTATACTGGTACAAAACTCAGTTCCATAGGGGAGAATAGAATGCAATATAAGATTCTGGCAAGCGATTATGACAATACACTGGTGCCCTTTGGCGAGAGCAAGCCCCGCCAGAAGGTGGTCAAGGCGGTAAAGAAGCTGCAGGCCGCAGGCGGCAGATTCGTGCTCAGCACCGGCCGTGCCTATCCGTGCGTCAACCTCAAAGGCCAGCTGGGCGGCATCCGGTTCGATTATGCCATCACCTGCAACGGTGCCTGCGTGGTGGACCGCGAGGGCCGCATCGTGGCCGAGCACCCGCTCACCGCTGAGGAAATGTACGCGCTGGTGGATTTCTGCGAGGATTATAACTATCCGCTGCAGTTCAATTTCAGGGATGCCTGCTACGCCTACTGCGAGTATGAATATCTGCACAGGGGCTATCAGCAGATGAACAGCATCGGGCTGGACTGTATGGACGGCGAAGATCAGGACCGCCACCTGATCGACATGCCTCACGCCGCTTTTGCGGCCATGCCGCCGGAGCGTGTGGCGGACTTCAACGCCAAGTACGGCCATCTGGGCCTGCACTGGATGCAGGTGGGCGCGCAGAATGCCGACGGCCTGTGCTACTACGACATCGTGCACGGTGGAATGGACAAAGGCGTTGGCCTTGCCGACCTGTGCGAAAAGATGGGCCTGACACTGGCCGATGCCGTGGCGGCAGGCGATTCTGCCAACGATGTGGCCATGCTGAAGGCAGCGGGCCTTGGCTGCTGCATGGCAAACGGCACGCCGGACGCAAAGGCTGCCGCCGACCGCATCATTGGCGATGTGCGGGAGGACGGCCTTGCCGACCTGATCGATGAGCTGTGGTTCGACGGCCCCAGAGCAGAGCCGTCCGGCCGCGACCTTGGCTCGCCTTGGGATAAAATTGAAAGTGCAGGCGGACAATGAGCTTTGAACCGGTGTATAACGAACACAGCCGGGCGCTGATCCTTGGCACATGGCCCAGCCCCAAAAGCCGGGAGATGGCCTTTTACTACGGCCACCCGCAGAACCGCTTCTGGCCC
>ERZ834722.3052-NODE-3052-length-11962-cov-5.856219_pt1 | contig 11962 bp, 8 predicted proteins | sample MGYA00519576_ERZ834722 | MGnify/ENA primary metagenome ERZ834722 (study PRJEB31850, sample SAMEA3708759) | human gut metagenome | biome: human gut; feature: human-associated habitat; material: faeces | place: China | collected 2014 ...
CAACGATATTCTTCTCAACGCCGAAAGCGTCATACTTGTAAGTCTTAGTTACTTCACCATTGGCATTTGTGAGGTTTACAACATCGCCGTGAGCATTCTGGGTATAATAAGTATACTCAGTCTTATCGCCATTTTTGTAGTTATACTTAGCTACAAGGTTTGTGCCACGAATGTAGCAGTCAGCCTCATAGAACTGATTGTCGATTACGTCTGCAACAATCTGCTTGCTGCCGTCCCAGACATGACTGATTGTCTAAGTCACTTTAATAAAGCTATGGAGCAAAACTCACTTTGTTTTGCTCCTATCAAAAATTGATTTATCTATTTTTGAATAATATATCAATTTCTCCTTCGTCGATAGAAATACAAATTGTAAAATTTGAAAATCCTAACTTTATTAAATTCTCTTGATCAATATTGTCAATAGAGATTAACGTGTTCCAGTAACTCAAATCCTCAATATTAAACACTAAAATATCATTAATCTCATCTTTTAAAATCTCCTTAAAAATATCACAAAAAAATATTGGTGGAAAATAAAATAATAAATCAATAAATTCTCCCCTTTTTAGGCAATAATATGATATATTTAGAGCCTTTAGCAAGGAAATAGTTCGTGATTTTAAAGAAATATCATTTAATAAAATTACAACGTTTTGAAATAAAAATAAGTCGAATATCTTTGATATCTCATTTAAATCTGGCTTTGAAATTCTAATTTTAATATTCTTAATATTCCTTGAAAAAAAATGTTTCTTTATTTTCATTTTCTTTCCTTTGATTTAAGTTGACGTACTGAAGAAATAATACTTGAGCCAATTTTACCAATTGGAATATGTGATGAAGCATACTTTCCAGGAATATGCATATGTAGAAGTTCTGATGAACCTACATCAATTCTGAAATTCTTCCCAATTTTAAATAATGTTCCACCATTATTTTTGTGGAATTTAGCATCTGGTGATAATATTTTAAAGTTTTTTGACAGATAAATTCCACCATTTTTTCCAGTTTTAGCTCCTAATTTTGCAGCTATTTTAAATCCTCCACTAATAACTTGTGAACCACCTGCCATAATACCACCTGTCATAAATCCATCAGCAAAACCATCAACGGCTGACTTAACACTTTTTTTCATTGTAGTTTTAAGATCATCTCCATTTACTATTGAACTTGTGGCAGTCACAGCCGTATTGACTCCTGCTGAAATAGCACCTACTGTTAAAGCTGCTTTTGTGGCTCCTATAAGTGCCGGTGCTGCAGCACCTCCCGTTGCAACTGTTGCTGCAACACCAATACCAATCGCAGCTACTCCTATTGCTACTTTAGCCCAATTTGGTAATTTAAAATGTCCATTAGGATCAATTCCATAAATCGGATTGTTTTCGCAATAAGTATACAGATTCAAACTCAGCGGATCTTCATTTTTGCCAGCAAAGCTATCCCTTGAAATGAACCTACCAACACTCGGATCATAGTATCTTGCTCTAAGGTATATAGTGCCGGATTCAGCATCATAATATTCGCCGCAGTAACGGAACGCATTTTCATCGGAATCAACGATATTCTTCTCAACGCCGAAAGCGTCATACTTGTAAGTCTTAGTTACTTCGCCGTTGGCATTTGTGAGATTTACAACATCGCCGTGAGCGTTCTGGGTATAATAGGTATACTCAGATTTTGTGCCGTTGCAGTAGTTGTACTTGGCTACAAGATTTGTGCCGCGAATGTAGCAGTCAGCCTCATAGAACTGATTGTCAATTACGTCTGCAACAATCTGCTGATTTCCGTCCCAGACAATTGTCCAGTTTGTTTAATAAGGTTTACGGAGCAAAACTCACTTTAAAAGTTGGTTTGCTCCGCTTAAAATTACTATATTAATTCTTGGTTATATTATTTTAATCGTTTCCTCGCTCAATTAGCTTGTTTAGCTGTTCTTGAGGATTCCAGTTGTTAGGTTTTTTGATTTTGCTATTCCATTTCATTCCATCTTCTACCCAGTTTTTTCTCCAATTTTTAATACACTGTTCCCTTACATATAAGTATGTCTCCTTTGAATAATCAACATGATTACAATCATCATACCCAAATTCAAAGCCACAACTTGGACAAATTTCGTAAGAGCCTCCACCATTTGAATAAAATGGTGGTTCCAATAATTCTGGGTATCCGCAAATCGGACACATATATCTACTTTTTTTCACAATTGAATTTTTGCTTTTATTATGCCTGGAAAAGAACAATTTAATTTTGTTGAATAATCTTGTCATCTTATCATTCACCAGGCTGGTTATTAAAATAATTTGGACTTTTAGGCTTAAAATAGGTTTTAGTTGTACCATCTGAATTATATGAACCAAAAGAATTTGTCTTTTTATCATATACCCTTATTACTCCATTACTATCAACTTTTGTCTGGTAATTATTGCGATTCACGTAAAATCTATGTGCCATTCTAGCATAATGACCTTCATTTCTAGCATTAAAATCACCACCATGCCTTTCATAGTGATCTGTTAATGTCAATCTGTTACCCCATGTTCTTTTTCCGGATGATAATACTTTATCAGTAATTGTGCTAATAGATGCTCTACTTGCCGCCCAAAGAGTACCACTAGTCGCACCGCCAGTAACACCACCAATAACAGTATTTCTAGCAATTTCATATGGATCACTATAACCATATAAAGCTTGTTGTGTTACAGTAGATGCATAACTGCCTGCCATTCCACCTGCCATACCAGTTCCAACAGCATATCCCAATGAACTTGTTGTTGCTGATGCAATTAATGGACTTGCAGCAGATGATGTTATTAGTGAACCGGCTGCTGATGCTCCTAATGCACCAAAACCGCCACCAACACCGCCACATACTCCGCCAACAACGGTAGACATCCCCACATTTTTCCAGTTGTCCGAAGTCATATTTGAAATACCGCCAGCAGATTTTGCCTCTTTATATAAAGATACTCCGCCTGATACGGCAGCACCAATTGCTGCTCCAATGAGAATTGCAGAAAGTATAAAATGACCACTAGGATCAACATTTATTGTTGGATTGTTATGACAGTAAGTATAAAGGTTAAGGCTTAAAGGATCGGAATTATCGCCGGCATATGAATCACGGCTGATGAATCTGCCAGTAGTCGGGTTATAATATCTCGCCCTCAGATAAACGGTCGCAGTTTCCTTGTCATAGTATTCCCCACAGTAACGGAACGCATTTTCATCGGAATCAACGATATTCTTCTCAACGCCGAAAGCGTCATACTTGTAAGTCTTAGTTACTTCACCATTGGCATTTGTGAGGTTTACAACATCGCCGTGAGCATTCTGGGTATAATAAGTATACTCAGTCTTATCGCCATTTTTGTAGTTATACTTAGCTACAAGGTTTGTGCCACGAATGTAGCAGTCAGCCTCATAGAACTGATTGTCGATTACGTCTGCAACAATCTGCTTGCTGCCGTCCCAGACATGATTTATCCTCTGACCGTCAACGATCTTTTCATATCTCAAACCGTCAACATTGTAAGCATAGCTTGCAGTTGTTGTGCCATCAGTAAATCCGATAAGCTGATTTAAACCGTCATAGGTGTTGGTTTCGGTTTTGCCCTCGGCAGTCTTTGTAATCTGATTGCCGTTTGCATCGTAGGTGTAAACCGTCTGCTTAACGTTGCTTGTAAGGTCAAGCGGATTTTCTTCACCCTCGACTGTCTTTACTTCCTTCTGCAGAAGTGCAGTGTACTTGCCCTGAGCGTTATTGTAGCTATATTCAGTTACATAATCCTCAGAACCGGTAGCCGTCATCTTGGAACGGTTGCCGTAATCGTCATACTCGTATGCATAGGTATCTGTGCTGTTTCCAATTGCAACAGATTCCTCAGTCAGTCTTTTCAGACCGTCATATTCATATGACGTTGTTTCAATTATACCATTTTCATTGCGCACTTTGCAAGCATCAGAACCGTCTAAATAATAAGAATATTCATAGCTTGAAATTGTGGAATTTCCCTTTTTGTTGATGATTCCGGTCACCTTATTGTTGTTATTGTAGGTATAGGTTGAAACTACGCCGTTTGCAAGGGTTTCTGTTTTCTTGTTTCCGTTTGCGTCGTAGGTGTAAGAAACGGTTTCATTTCCGGATTCTTTAACCTTTACAACACGCATTTCGCCGTCGTATTCGTATGTTTTTGAAGAATACAGCAGTAAATTATACTGTCCTGTAATCTCTTTGCTTACATACTGAGATACGCCTTCATAGAAAAATCCTCTGAATACAGAATACCCATCACCGTCATATTCGCCTTCGGTATATTTTCTTCCCAGGGAGTCATAAATTGTATTTGTAGTCAGCCCGTTGCTTATTGATTTTGTGATTCTTCCCATGCTGTCATAAGTGTATGACTTGCTGACATTCTTTGAAGAATCCTTAGAATTAACCGTATTTGCAGTAAGTACACGGTTTAACGCATCATAGGTATTTGTTGTAACATTGCCGTTAGCGTCAGTATTTGTAAGTACGTTTCCGTTGAGATCATAAGTGATCGTGCCAGAATTGTAACCTGTGCTGTCGGTTGTACGAACAAGATGATTGCGTGAATCATACACATACTCTGTTTTCAGATATGAGGTATCACTGTCGGAAGACAAGCCTGTACGCATTTCTGTTTCAATGCCGTCATTGTTATAGAAATACTGAGTTATGTTCTTTCCACTTGAACCTGTTCCGCTGAGAGTTACCTTTGAAAGAAGTCCCAGTCCGTTATACTCGTTCTGAGTAATGCTGTACTTGACTGTACTTGAATCCTCTTTCTGAACCGTCTGCTTCGTGAGAATTATATTTCCGTTCTTATCATACTGATTTTCTGTAACGGAATAATTTTCACTGCCATTAAATGGCGTATAGATCTTAGTCAGCTTGTTCAGAGTACCGTATTCGTACTTAATTGTATTGCCCAAAGCGTCAGTCTGTCTTGCAAGCTGTCCGTTTGAATAGTAAGCATTGGTACGTTTAGTTTCGCCGTTTGTTTTTTCATAAACGGTATTTTCTTTCCAGTCAGCAAGGGTTTCATTTACTACCTGCTTATCAGCGGTAATATATGTTTTCTTGACTGTTTTAAGTCCGCCGCATGACTTTGAAGATGAACTGTTGAGAGCCGTGAAAACGTCGAAACCGTGATTTTTTACAAACTCATATTCTGTAGAAGCAAGAATCTGTTTTTCAGCGTTTGAATCAGATTTGAAATATGCAGCCTTTTCACGCTGTAATCCGTCATATTCAGTAATATTTACTGTACCGTCAGCATTTGTTTTTTCAATAACATTGCCATAAACATCATACTTGTAAGAAGTAACGTTGCCTTCAGCGTCAGTCTCAGTTTTCTTGTTATCGTCCGGATAATATGATGTCAGAGTACCATGACTCTTATCAGCAGAATAGTTAGGAGCATATTCTGCAATCTTTCTGCTAAGCTTATCATATTCTGCAATTGTTACTGCGGCGTCTGAACCTGTACCAAAATCTTTTGTCTTTGTAACATTGTTGAATTTATCGTATTCGTATTCCTTTACATAACCCTCAGAACTTGTTTCTTTGGAAACATGAAGCTGAGCATTGTATTCATAGCGAGTACCGTGTTCCGGCTTTGAAATACCATTTCCGTAAACCCACTTTTCACTTACAAGACCTTTGCCGTTTCCTGATTTATAATAATCATATTCGGTAATATTCCCCTCAGGGTCGGTTGTCTTTTTAATAAGTCCTATAACTCCGCTGACATAACTGTCAGCATAGTATTCGTGACTTGTTACAGCATAGCTGCTTTCATTTTCAGCAAGATATGTTACCGGATCAAAATTCTTTGCCGTTACAATATTAATATCTGCCTGTGATAAAGGATTAAAACTTTGAGCTTCCTTAATCAAGCGCACGCCGTCCTTATCATACGCCTTGATAGTCGCATAGCCCATTTCATCAATTTCAGCGGTTACATTATTTTTACTGTTGTAATTTGCTAAAGTAAATGTACCATCAGGGTTTGTAGTTTTAGTTACATTACCATTATCGTCACGGTCATATTTTGTAACATTACCCATGATATCAACGCTTTCAGACATCTCGTCATACTTGTTTTCGTCATCAACCATTTTGTAAGTGATTTTGTCAACATCGTATGTTTGACCGTCTGTTTCAACCTTATTGGTCTTTACCGCATATTTCTCATCGTAATCGTAAGTAAAGGTTTTTACGAGGGTGTCGCCGTCGTATTCCTTTGTACCGGTCTGCTTCTTAGCCTTATCATAGGTATAAACCTGTTTAAGACCTGAAGCGTTTACAAGATAATCAACCTTACCGTCCTCAAAGTAAGTAATCTGATCGGTCGCTTCGTTATAGCAATTTGTGATCTTATTCATATGACCGTTTGAATCGTATGAATATGTTTCCTTACCCCCTGCAACATTTGTTGCTGAAATAAGCTGAAAATCTGAATTGTATTCATAGGTTACAGTTCTGTTCGCAGCAGTATCCTCAATTTTTGTTACACGGGAATGCTCGCTGTTTCCATTGTAATAAATCTTGTAGGTTCTGCCTGTAGAATCAGTTACAGTACGCTGATTGTTTAACATAGAGGAAACAGTCAGTTTATTACCCTCAGCATCTTCAACCTTGTACATTTCTCCGTCAGCGTTGAAATAATACTTCGACTGTGCAGCATTTGTAACAATGTATTCGCTGCCGTTTTTTGTCATTGTACTGTGAGCGTTTAAGCATTCATAACCGCCGTTATCAGCGTCCTTAAATGTTGTATTAGAACCGTCCGGAAGTACTACCTGATAATAACCTTCTGCCGGAATCACCATCTTGCTTACGTCAATATTGAAGTCCCAGCCGATGCCGAATGAGCCTTCCTCATTGCTTGTAGAATTGTATGTTCTTACAAAATCGGACTGAACTCCGGGTGACTCAATACTTAAATCCGTAAAGGTTTTGGTGTAATTTCCTGTTGCGATGTGTACGCCATCGCCCATTTCCCAACCTTTGCGGTAGAGAGTGTAGTCAGGCTCGTCATAAGGTCTCCACCAAGGTCTAAACCAGTACAAATCTTCCGAATATCCATAAGGGAAATCTATGCCGCCATCAAAATTAAAGCGTCTTTCTGTATTGTACGAACCGTCCTCGTTGTCTATGTAGGTTTCGCAGTTATCCCAAAGAATAGTTTGTCTGCCGCCTTCATAGTAGAAAGTAATGATATGGTCATCAGAAGAATATACTGATTTCGGTCCGGAAGCTTCATTTACCTGCCAGACTGGTCCTAAAAAATAAATATGTCCAGCAGTCCATTGTCCTTCCATATCCGCAAGAGTAACATATTGCCAGTTTCCATAAACTTCTAATTCATCCATGGCATTTGTCATAATTATACGATCATAGCAGTTTGCCTGTCCGAAATCAAAGTTCTGGTCAATATAAAGGAATCCGCCGTTCATAAGCAGATCCATACCGGCATTACCACTCCAGCCGTCGGGTGAAGCCGTACGGAATACGAAATTATTATGCACCCAGATACCACCACCATTTAAGTCAAGAGTTGCCCCTTTTCCCGACCATAAGGAAGGATTATCTGTTGTAAAGTACATACAATCCTCAACCTCAAGAATCTGACCATTTATATCAAGGTTAGCGTCGTGAAGGCTAAATGCTCCGGGGTTATAACAGTACCCTGTCAGCTTGATGTTCTTCTTGTAGCTGTTTTCAGAATTAGAACCTGCATACTGACTGCCATAATTTGTAAACCAATCACAGTCGCTTTGATCTATTGTTCCGTTTTCGTTCTTGTCCATATATTCATAATAATTTTCGGAACGTCCGCGTTTCTGTGCATCTGCATTTATCTTGTTAATGCCATCACTGTAATCATCCGCATTTACATAAATATCACCGGTCATTTCATGATTGTAAATGTATACCCATGTATTTGGCTGACGCAAGCCATTAAACTCACTTACAAAATTATTATATTCTTCTTCAGTTACATCATTAGAAATGAAAATTTCATAATCAATTTCGTTGATGACTCCATCCGCATTCATATCCATATCGCAAATATACTGCGGTAATTCATATTCACTATCGCCAATTGTCTTATAAAATTCACAGAACGCATTCAAATCATCCTGACTTATGATATTATCACCATCAGCATCCATACTTGGATTAAAGTCACTGTCTCCAACATATGCGCCTATACAACTCTGAACATACGCTGCGTCGGCTGAATTTATCTGTTCATCGCTCCACTGATTGGCCTGTTCTTCGTTCCATGTGGTATCTCCCGGTAACAGCATTTCAGGCTCTTCGGAACTTCCAAGCCAGTAGCTACCGTATCCCATTCCTTTGTAGAAACGTGGAAGATAACCGTCGCATTCAATTTTTACATTTGTATCCGGTCCAAGATTGTATGCCGAAACTGTAAAAAATCCGTTTGCGTTAGCCGTTGTCTGATTTGCCAGATCCCATCCGTCAAATATGAGGATTTTTACCTTTGTCAAATCTGAATATGTGCCGTATTGTCCCACATATCCGGATATAGACAGACCACCTGCTTCAGCAACAGACGGTTCACCTGTATTTGAACTGTATAATGCAGCCCTTTCCGGATTTCTGAAATATTCAACTTTACTTAAACCATCTACAGCATTATTATATTCCTGTTTCAGTTCATCTGCGTTATCGGAAAGCTGAAGTGATTCTTTTATCTCTGCAATTGTTTCGGCATGAGCAATACCTTGTGAACTGCCATCGCCATAGATCAAAACCTGTCCGACTAATATCACGGATAACACTCCGGATACTATCCTGCTTAGTTTTTTGTTCATTTATGTTCTCCCTATATTATATTTGTTTTTGATTATGCCCAAAATAAGCATTATTGCTGTTGAAAATAAAGAATATATGCAACTCTCAAAAACTATACTCCAACTAAAAAAATAACATATAAATATAACCACAGTTTCTGTAACCCAAAGTATAACAGTTCTTTTTTTATATACTATCTTTTCTGTTTTGTCCAAAGGCTTGTTGACATCTGCAATTGGAGCAAACCAAATAATTATTATACTTGACAAGCAATACAGCAGACAGTAAATGAGATTTGTCAGATCTACAAATCTCATTGCCAAAAGAACTGCCGCTAAAAAAAATATTGAGTATATGTAACATCTTAAAGATGTTTTAGCATGAAAGCCACCGGCATAGATTCTGATTGGAATAAAAGCTGCCATAAACACAACCATATTCCAGAACTTATGAAATGCTATGCCTAAAATTGCAGCCGTTATAATATTAAGCAATATTACAAACGTTTGCTGAATTCCGAACTGATATATTTCTTTATCTTCCGCCTTGATAGCATTAGTTTTAACAAAGCCATCTGCTATTTTGTCAGAAATGATATCAAACATCAGAACTTACGTAATTTTTCTGAACCATTTGGCATTTTTGGCTGATGCATACAGAACACACAAGTCGAATTAGCTGTCATTGTTGTGACTACAAGAGCCAAAGCTGCAAGAAAACCGCTGTATTTTGATACTAACTTTTTCATGTTATTTCTCCTTTCAAACATATTTTTGGCGGAAACATTATAGCATATTTTGTCTTTTTATGCCGATATATGCAGTGAAATCCCGGAATATTTGCAGTGAAAAAATTAGAGCTGCATCTTTTTATCAGATGCAGCTCTATGATTTAAAGATTTTCAGTTGTTGACAAACATCAGAATATTCATAGTAAAAATATTTGATGAATGATTTATTTCACTGTAACCATTATATTTATTTACGATTTTCTCTATATTTTTTAATCCAAATCCATGCTCTCCAGAATTATCTTTCGCCGATACAATCTCCCCGTTAACATATTGTATTTCTGTTTTGTAATTATTGGTTTCCTTTATAAGTATTCTGCCTCGGTTATATGCCAATTTAAAATATAATTTTTTCGGAGCTCCAACTTCTTTTAGTGCATATATAGCATTATCGAGAATGTTTCCGATTAGCGAAACCATATCATTTATTTCCACTTCAAGTGTTTCGGGCACTGCAATTTCAGTGGTTATCTCCACATCGCTTTCTGTTATTGAATTTAATTTATAGTTTATTATACTGTCTACCGCAATATTTCCTGTTGTACTGTACATCTTTTTTATGTCTAACTGTTCAGATAAACCGGAAATAATTTTTTTAAGTTCATCATACTTTTCAGATGATACCAATTCCTTTATGGAAATAAATTGATTATTAATATCATGTTTGAATCTTTGCAGATTCTCAGCAGTCTCCTGCATCATGACACACTGGTTATAATACATTTCCCTTTCCTTTGCTAATACAGTTGCTTTTGTTTTTTGAATATAACTTGCTGAAAGTGAATCATAAAGATAAAATGTCAGCAGATTTATGAGAAAAATAATTATTGTCGAAACAATGATGTCTGATTTTGTTGACGTTTTTGAATCAATCAGGAAAATTTTTATAAACAGTGTAGAAACCGGTATAAAAATTGTTGCAATCCATTGAATACCTCCGACTGTTTGATGTCTTTTTATTGATTTAACATTATAAAATATTAAAGCTTCAAGATATGTTAAAATTCTAACAATAATTAATCCTGTTATATTATTGTAATACCCACTATCAAACATCGGGAAATTAAAATAATTTGTTATTGCAGAAACTAATAATTCTGGTATAAGCATGAAAACATATATATATGCTACTGCGACAAGTTTTTTCTTTAATGAGGATTTATAATTAATTGTTGCTACAAATATAGTTACAACATTTACAGACATCGTAAGAACAGGAATATCCCATATAATATACACAAAGCTTGTGCATATAAAATACGACAGATAAGAAGCCAAACAAACTAATGGCTTTGTTATTCGTTCAGCAAAAAAAGCCGTAACAAACTTGTAAACAATCATCATACTGAAACAGTTTGTAATTAAATAAATCCATGTATATAAATCAAAATTCATTGTTTAATCTCCATTCTCTAACATTAGCTGAATTTTAAATATTTCTTTACGTCTGTTATCAGAGATAGGTATTTGAGTATCATTCGTCATAATTATTATTTTCGCTTGAAAGCCTCTGATAAATCGATAATTTACAAGATAGCTTCTGTGAGGAATAAAAAATCCTCTGTCTTTAAGCTGCGTATAAACATTTTCGATTGTTCCATAAAACTCCTCATCACCAGATTCTTTTACAATGAGTATTCTTCTGTCACCACTTTTAAAATATAATATTTCATTTATATTAGCATAAAAAGTATCCCTGTTTATCTTATATTTAAACAGATCACTTTGTCCACCATAAATACGAACATATTTTGACATTATATTAATCATTTTATTTACATCAATCGGCTTTTCAAGAAAGTCTATAGGTCTGAATTCAAAAAGCTGACGATCATAACCATTTTTACCTGAAACAAAAACAATTTGAGTAGAATCATCTGACAACTCATTTCTAATGCAATGGCTGATATCTATTCCACTGTATTTATCAAGTTCAATATCAAGAAAAATCAAATCATATTTTTCGTTAGCCTTAAGAATTTTTACAAAAGCTTCACTTGAGCTATAAATATCAATTTCAACAGTTATAGATATAATATCTGCTGCTTCATTTATTAATCTTTCGAGTTGTGTACATACTATATTCTCATCATCTACTACTGCAATTCTAATCATAAAAATACACCGCCAATCCCTTTTATTTGCATTTAATATATTTTATCATAGAATACAGGAAATTTCAACCATAACTGACAATATCACAATGAATATCTTATGGATTTTATGATATAATAAAACTCTGAAGACAATTATATATTTTCGTCAATTCCGCCAATTTGTAAAATTCAAGTGAAAAACAGCGTAAAATAGGT
>ERZ834722.3074-NODE-3074-length-11871-cov-2.836578_pt1 | contig 11871 bp, 11 predicted proteins | sample MGYA00519576_ERZ834722 | MGnify/ENA primary metagenome ERZ834722 (study PRJEB31850, sample SAMEA3708759) | human gut metagenome | biome: human gut; feature: human-associated habitat; material: faeces | place: China | collected 2014 ...
TGCAATAAATATAATGAATAGTTATCTAGCAAAAAAAATTGATTTATCACATTGTCAGGAAATAGTATTTTCTGAAGAGTTAGCAGAAATTGGATTGTCTGAATACTTGGACACTTTTACTAATAATGTTGAAATTAGAACTGATTGTGCAATCGTTATTTCCAAAGCAAAGGCTAAAGATTATTTAAAAAATGTAAAACCTTCTTTGGAAAGTCTAACAGCTAGATATTACGAATCTACTTTAAATACAAATGATTATACAGGATATACTGTAAATGTTAAACTTGCAGAATTTTACTCCGCCATAAAAGATGACTATTCTCAGGCATGTGCAATTTTAGGTGGAATTAATACTAACAATTATACAAATACAGCAAAAATAAATGCAGATTATACTGCTGGAGAAAATCCTGTATCTGATAGTGATGTTATTGAAACACTTGGTATTGCTGTTTTTTCTGGTGATAAACTTGTTGGTGAACTTACTGGATTGGATAGTATTTGTCACTTAATTATTAATAATGACTTTAAGCAATGTACTCTTTCAATACCTAATCCATATGAAAAAAACAATTATATCGATTTACTTATTACTTCTACCAAAAAAACAAAATGTTCTGTAGATATTATAAATAACTCTCCTCTCATAAGCATTGATGTTTATTTAATTGGATATGGTTTATCGTTAGATTCAAACACATATTACAATACTGAAGAATCTTTAAATGAAATAAAAAATTATGCTGAAAAATATATTCAAAATAAACTAGAAAACTACTTGTATACTACTTCTTTAGCATATAATTCTGATATTTCTGGTTTTGGAAAATATGCTGTAAAGAATTATTTAACTCTTGATGAGTGGAAAAAAGCTGATTGGCTTGCAAATTATAAAAATTGCTTTTTTAATGTGAATGTTGAATTAACATTGAAATCCGGCTCTTTATTTGGTGAATCTTAGTGAGGTGATTATTTGTGATTAAATTTATTGTTTGTATTGTTACGATTTATATTTTAATTAACTCAATTAGTTATGGTATTTATGAGTTTAGAGAGCAAAAAAACAAAGCTGGAGGAATTACTTCTATTGTGCTTGGAGTATTCCAGTGTGCTTTTACTAATACTATGCTATTTATGCTTAATAGATAATTATTCTTGTTATTATACAATAAAGCCAGATATGTGAAGATATCTATTCACATATCTGGCTTTTACATATTAGTAATGTTATGTCATTTTCATTATAAAGATTTTTTTGAATATCTGTCCCTATTTCCCCAAAAATGGGAAAAGAGAACCGTCCCCTTTTCCCATTTTTTTATTTTAGTTTTTTTAGTAGCCATTTTCCTTGTTGTGAGAAGTCTCTTTCTTGGAAGCCTGTTGTTTTGTTGCAGTTGCTGTTTAGTATTGCTGAAGTTTCGTTTTTGTTTGATAGGTTCCAGCATACCCAACTTATGTTGTAGCTGTTTAATAGGTCTATCCATTTATCTCCTTCTGATTCACTTATTGTTCCATTTCCACTGGCGTCACTTATTCCAAATTCTGTTACAAATATTGGTAGTCCTTTTTCGTGTGCATTTTTTAATTTATTTCTTAGATCATCTTTGTGTGTTGCTGCATAAAAATGTAATGTATACATTATATTTTCATAATCTGTTATTGGGTTGTTTGCTACTATGTCTACATCTTGTGACCATGTTGGTGTTCCTACTATTATTACAGAATCTGGATCAATTGCTCTTATTTTTGTTATTACTTCTTCTGCATATGGTTTTATATCTTTATCCCATTTTACATTTCCATTTGGTTCATTGCATATTTCATATAATACATTATCATTATTTTTAAATTGTGTTGCCATTTCTTCGAAAAATTTTATGGCTTCATTTTTATATGTGTTTGGATTATTATCTTGTAGTATGTGCCAATCTATTATTACATATAAACCTAAATCTGTTGCATAATTTACCGCTTCTTTTACTTTGTTATGTAGCTCTGGTTTATATCCATCATTAGGATTGCTATACATGGCAATTCTTACTACATTTATATTCCAGCTATCACGCATTTCTTTAAACGTTTCTTTGTTTATATATTGTGGAAATGCAGATATACTATGTGTACTTACACCTTTTAATTGAACAACATCTCCGTTGCTTCCTACTAAGTTTGTTCCTTTAACAGACAACTTTCCATATTTAGCAACAGGAGTTTGTCCATTAGATTTTTCTTCTTTTTGCTCTTTACTTTCTTCTTGTACAGTATTTTTCATATTTTCCTCTTTATTATCATTTTGAATTTCATTTGAAGTTTCATCTATGCATTTCATATTATTTAAGTCTTCTTTTGAAGATGAATTTGCAATAAATCCAACTTCAATTTTTTGCTTAGACTGTATTTCCATATTATATTCCTCAGGTGTTATTTTTAATATACCATTTTCAATTGTACTTTTTCCATTCCATATTTGTGTTATTTCGATATTAGTTGCATATAAATTAACATACCAATCTTTAATTGTTTCTTCTGAATTATTATAAATTTCTAAACTAAACTGTGCAAAACTTTTTCCTTCTGATTCCCAAGAGTTTCCAATTGTTAGATTTTTTTCTAATGCTGATTTTTTAGTTTCTATATTTTCAATTTTAGTTTCATTTTCTACACTTTCATTTGTTTGATTTTCTGGAGTCTTATTTTTATGTAATAATAAAACTCCTACAATAATTCCTATTATAACAATTACACTAATTAATGATATTATAATAATTTTCTTTTTCATTTTTCCCTCCATTTTATTCGCCCTTCTTTTGAACCTTTTCCACATCTTGTACTATCTTTTGCCTTATTCCTTTGTCTGAAAATTTATAATAATATGTTTGTATATCTGGTAATAAACTATCAAAATATACTATTTTTCCATCATTATCTTGTAATTTTAAGTTTGGAAGAGTTTTTATCATTTTTTCATCTCCCAAATATTTGTAAATAAAGTCAGATTTCTTTTTATTTCCATACATTTTATCATATTCTTTATCTATCATTTCTACATTTCCAATATTAATATTATGTAATTTTACCATTCTTATATAAAAAGCTTTTAACGCATATGCTGTTAATAGACAATCAACAATTAAAAATACCGCAGTTATCATTTCTATTATTTTTAAAGGAGAGTGTGTCAAAACCAAACCGGGCTATCCTATCGTCAGTTGTAGGGGCAGGGTTTGTCTGCCCGAAGACACAAAGCAAACTGTTTTCGGGCGAGCAACCTCGCCTCTACGAACTAAACGACAGCGTTATCCACGTTTTGACACAACCCCGTGTAAAAGCGTGCTCTCTGACGCGGAATGAAACTCCCAAAAAAGTTCACTGAACCTAAAAAAAGATGTCTTTGATGTAACATTTACGGTGTGTCTGTGTCTTAATAGTGAACATGGAACAAAATGAATTTGAAATAGAGGCAAAACGAATGCGGCCGGCTTTGTTAAGAATGGCTATCCGTTATTTGGAAAACTCCGACGAGGCAGAAGATGCAGTGCAAGATGCACTGTTGAAACTTTGGTTTCTTCGTGACCGTCTGGACCAATACCGCAGCGTGGATGCATTGGCTATTGTTATAACCAAGCATTTGTGCATCAACCGTCTGCGAGGCACTCGGATAGAGAAAGTCGATTTGGAGCAGGGCATCAGCATTGGTGGAGGTGAAAATCCTGAAATGAAACTGGTAGAGGAAGAGAATATGCAGGAGATACTGGAAGTAATAGGTACTTTGCCTGACTTGCAACAGTCTATTCTCCGCATGAAGCACCTGGAAGGTTTCGAAGTAGAGGAGATAGCCCGTCTCACAGGAAGTACGCCGGTGGCGGTACGAACCAATTTGTCGAGAGCTAGAAAAAGAGTAAAAGAACAATTTATGATACACAGTAAGGTATGGAATTAGATAAGAGGAATATAGAAGAATACATTAACCGTTTCCTGGAAGGGGAGACCACGAATGCCGAGGAGCAGGCTATTTATCGCTTCTTCCATACAGGGGATGTACCTTCTCATCTGATGGGATATGCTCCGATGTTTGCCTGGTATGAGGGAGGTATGCAGGGAGAACCGGGTATGTCGCAGCCAGACGGTCAGGAGGAGGTTGCCGGAGGGAAGAGATCGGAAAAGATACCGGTGGTTGGAAAAGAAGGCTTTTATCAGCGTATTCCGGTAGCTGTCTGGAGTGCCGGTATAGCGGCAATGATGGTCATTGCGCTGGGGTTAGGCTTGATTTTCTATTCGGAGAACCAAGCAGGCGGAAGTGGTGAATGGTCGTGCTACGAAGGTAGTTATGTGGAAGTGGGAGGCAAGCGAATTTCGGATGTGAAACAGATTATGCCTTGTATTATTGAAACACTGGAAGAGGCGGAACGGGTGGAGAAACTGGCTCAGGAGCGTGTGGAGGAAATTTGTCGTTCCGAGAAAGAGATAGAAGAAAAGGAATTATTGGTAAGCGAATAAAAAACATAAAAAAAATAAGATATGAAAACAAGATTTATTTTAGGAAGTGCATTGGCGGCTGTTTTGCTGATGTGGGGTGGAACAGGTAAGGTTATGGCCCAGAAGAATATTGATAAAATGGCGGCGGAACTGGAAAAACGGGATGATGTGGCTATCAACTCTGTAACGAAACGTTACCCTAAAACCCGCAAAGTGGTGAAGGTGGTGAAAAGTTTCTCGTTAAAGGATGAGAATATAGGTGCAAGGTTGATTGAGGCTTTCGAGAAGGATGAGGAATATGCCGAAACTGCCATCAAGGATATGCCGAAGGGAAGAGGCAAGGCGCAGAAAGCGAATTTTACGTTCATTTATAAGACGGATAATGAGAAACGTACTTACACCCTTAATGTCAAAGAAAGCGGAAGTGTAAGCATGACCGTCATTATCAGTCCGATGAAGGATGGGCAAGAAGTGGGTTCTGTTGTCCTTGACCCGGAATATTGGGATTCGTTCAATGAGCAGATGGCCGAATTAGGGAATAATCTAAGGGATTCCGGTATAGAGGTGCGCCAAATGAGTCGGGAAGAGATGGAGAAGATGCAGGAAACTATCCGCCAGTCATTGAAAGGACTGGATGCTTATGCCATAGCTGAATAGATGATGGCATTATTTTTCACGAACACAAGATAATAAAACACTCTCTTTTAGTTAGATTACAAAAACTTTTTAATTGTCTTGCCTTTCCGGAAGTTGTGAAACTGCCGGAAAGGCTTTGTTTTTTAAGATGAATCTCCATGAAAAATCGAATTGTTTTATATCTTTGCAAGTAATATAAAAAACACACATTAAAGAAGAAAGATGAAAAACGAAATTACCGGAATGAGACTCAGACTGATAGTCATGAACTTCTTGCAGTTTGCCGTATGGGGGGCTTATCTTACTTCCATGGGGACGTATTTGTTTAATATTGGCTTGGGGGCCAAGATAGGTCTGTTTTACGCCATGCAGGGGATTGTTTCCTTGTTTATGCCTGCCATAATGGGAATTATTGCCGACAGGTGGGTGCCTGCTCAAAAATTATATGGTTTCTGTCATTTTATGGCTGCCGTGTTTATGGTGGCTGCCGGGTGGTATGGCTATGTGGATGGTGAAGCGGTTAATTTCGGTACTTTGTTTACATTTTATTCTCTTAGTGTAGCTTTTTATATGCCAACATTGGCTTTGACAAATTCGGTAGCCTATACCGCACTGGATAAAGTAAAACTGGACCCTGTCATCGCTTTTCCTCCCATCCGTATTTTCGGAACGATTGGTTTCATCTGCTCCATGTTGCTGACGGATATCTTGGGATTCCAAAATAATTATATGCAGTTTTTTTCTTGTGCTTGCTTTGGAGTGATACTGGCGGTTTATGCGCTTACTTTGCCTGAGTGTCCTGTAAGTCGTGGTGGAGAACAGAAATCGTTGGTAGATGCTATGGGATTACGGGCGTTTACACTGTTCAAACAGAAAAAGATGGCTATTTTCTTTATATTTTCTATGTTGTTGGGGGTTTCTTTACAGATAACCAACGGTTTTGCCAATCCGTTTCTCAGCAGTTTCAAGGGAGTTCCGGAGTATGCCGATACGTTTGGAGTGAATCATGCCAATGCATTGATATCTTTGTCGCAGGTGTCGGAAACATTGTGTATCTTATTAATACCGTTTGTGTTGAAGCATTTCGGAATCAAGCGTGTTATGCTGATAGCCATGTTGGCATGGGTACTTCGTTTCGGATTGTTCGGACTGGGGAATCCTGGGCCGGGTGTCTGGATGTTTGTACTGTCCATGATTGTGTATGGGGTGGCTTTCGACTTCTTCAACATTTTTGGTTCGTTGTTTGTTAACAATGAAACTGATTTATCCATCCGTTCCAGTGCTCAGGGATTGTTCGTGATTATGACAAATGGTATTGGCGCTACGGTGGGAACGTTGGGAGCTCAGGCAGTGGTAAATCGTTTTGTTGATATGAACAGCAGTGCTCCGCAGATGGAGGGATGGAGCATGACATGGTTTGTCTTTGCGGGATATGCCTTGGCGGTTGCGGTATTGTTTGCTGTCATATTCAAGTATAAGCATCGTCCCGGGCAAGTTTGATAAATTATTTTTTGACCGTTTCCGATGTAGACGGGAATGGTGGAAGGAAAGTTAAATTATGGATGAAATAGAATTGAAGGTACATGATATGTCCTCTACATTGCAGCCGGCGGATGCATATGCGTTGGTGTTGGAAGAAGTGAACGGCAACCGTAAGCTGCCTATTATTATCGGTTCGTTGGAGGCGCAGGCTATTAAGGTGGTAATGATGGGCTATAAGATGCCCAGACCATTGACGCACGATCTTTTTCTGACGGTGACCAAAGAGTTGGGGACTGCTTTAAAGAAAGTATTGATATATAAGGTAAAGGATGGAGTCTATTATTCCTATCTGTTTTTGGAAAAGGAAGGTGAGGTATTTAAAATAGACTCACGTACTTCCGATGCGATTGCGTTGGCTATGCGTTGCGGGTGTCCTGTCTATACTACTGATGAGATTATGGAAAGTGAGCAATTGCATGAAGTTGGGAGTACGGCATTTTCTGTCAATGTAAATACAGTTGATGTGGTGATGCTGAAAGAAGCATTGTCAAAGGCTATAGAAGAAGAGAATTATGAGCAGGCATCCCGTTTGCGTGATGAGATAAAACGACGGGAACAAGAGGAGGAGAATACAATAGCTTGATATATAAATTGAAAAAACAAGAAGAACTATGCATGTTTTTTATACCCCTGATATAGCGAGTAACCTTGAGCTTCCGGAAGAGGAAGCAGGACATTGTTTACGGGTTTTGCGCCTTTCCATAGGCGATGAGATTATGTTGACCGATGGGAAAGGTTGTTTTTACAAAGCTGTAATCAGTGCTGCAAGCGGTAAACGTTGCCAAGTGAAGGTAACGGAAACGATTCCGCAGGAAAAAGGGTGGAACGGTTGGTTGCATATTGCCATGGCTCCCACTAAAAATATGGATCGTACTGAATGGTTTACAGAGAAAGCGACTGAAATAGGCTTTGATGAACTGTCTTTCCTGAACTGCCGTTATTCCGAACGGAAAGTAATCAAGAAGGAACGTATTGAAAAGATTCTGGTATCGGCAGTGAAACAATCGTTGAAGGCGACTATGCCGGTGCTGAATGAAATGACGGACTTTAATAAGTTTGTTTCACGGGATTTTAAAGGGCAGAAGTTCATCGCCCATTGCTATGAAGGGGAAAAACCTTTGTTGAAAGATATATTGCGTTCCGGAGAAGATGCTTTGGTGATGATAGGTCCGGAAGGAGATTTTAGCGAGGAAGAAGTGGCTAAGGCTATAGCGGCGGGTTTTCAGCCTGTCAGTTTGGGAAAGTCCCGTCTTCGCACGGAAACAGCTGCATTGGTAGCCTGTCATACGCTGAATTTATTAAACCAAAAATAAGAATATGAGAAAAGGTATTTGGGGATTTGCACTCGTAGCGATAGTGCTGCTTATGGCTTCTTGTTCGTCTGAAAGTGAGTATGCCAACGCTATTCCTAAGGATGCGGCAATGGTTATGTCATTCGATTTCAAGACGATGGCGGAGAAGAGCGGCATAAACGGTAAAGGAGGAGAAAAGGTTGTGGCCAAACTGACGGACGCATTGAAAAGCGGTTTGGAGGGTGAAGCTTACAAGACTGCCGAGAAGATTATTCAAAATCCGTCTGAATCGGGCTTGTCTTTTACCGATAAGGTGTATATGTTCATCACTCCTCATTCTAATGCTTTTGCTTTATTGGCGAAAGTGGATGATGAAGGTAAAGTGGAAGCTTTGCTGGAGGCATTAAAGAATGAGCAGATATGTACGGAGTTGAAAAGTGAAAGCGGATGTACATGGACACAGATGGGTACGGCGCTGTGCGCTTTTAATAAGGGGACTTTCTTATTGATGGGTAGTAATAAAGGAGATGCCCTCAGTTTGAAAGGAAGTTTGCTTTCATTGATGCGTCAGGATGCTGAAAACAGCTACGTAAAGACTACAGACTTTGGTAAGTTGGCTTCGGCAAAAGGTGAAGTCGTTACAGTGATGAATATGTCGTTCATTCCTAATGATATTACCATGCAGATGCGTATGGGAATGCCTGCCGATTTGAAACTGGAAGATATCAAATATCTGGTTTCCGCCACTTTCGAAAAAGGCAAAATTGTAGTGGACGTGGAGACTTTGATTGAAAACAAGGATTTGATTGCTATGTATGAAAAACAGTCGGCTGCTTCCTCATGTATTAAAGGAGCCTGTTTAGAGTATTTCCCTGCCAATACGTTGGTTTGGGCAGGAGGTAATATCAATGGAAAGGGTATTTATGATTTGCTTTGCGAAAATCCTACCATCAGGCAAGCGTTGGATAATTCGATGTTACCAATAGATATTGAAGGTATATTCTCTTCTATTCATGGAGATGTTGCGGTTGGCTATAATTCCTTGTCGAATAATGACTTGCTGATTTATGCTGATGTAACGAATAAAGACTTTTTGCAGTCCTTCGAAGACCTGAAACCTTTGTTGGCTATGACCGGTGGGCAGATGCAGTTGAACTCTACGGGTAAAGACCAATACGAGTTCCGTATGTATCGCCAAAGCATTTGGTTTGGTGTGAAGGACAATCTGCTTTATATCTCGAACAATGAAAGACTGGCAGATGAGGCAGGCCGCCGTTACGGAGTTTCTTTGCAGAATACTCCTTGGGCCGGACAGGTGACAAAGAACCGTTTCTTTATGGCGTTCAATGCGGCGCAGCTGGTGAAGGATGTTCAGGAGAATCCCCGGTTAACCCGTATGCTGGGCAGCGATGCCGCCATGTTCAATGCCATCCTGGGACCTTGCGACTATATGGATGTGATGGCTCCCGATTGGAAAAGCGCCCAAATGAATATTGTTATGAAAGATAAAGAGGTCAACGTGCTACAGTTGATTGTACGTGGATTGGAGAATTTATGAACACTATAGAATTACAACAGACCCTCCCTGCCGTTTTTGCAGGGAGGGATTCTATTATATCTGATGTCTGGCATCAGTCGTTGACTCTGAAGCGTGGAGAAGCTTATTTGGTGGAGGCAGCGTCCGGTACAGGAAAATCATCGCTTTGCAGCTACGTATACGGATACCGTAACGACTATCAAGGTATCATCTGTTTTGACGGGAAAAATATTCGTACGCTTTCGGTGCGCGACTGGGTGGAGATTCGGAAATGTTCCATCAGTATGTTGTTTCAGGAATTACGTTTGTTTACAGAACTGACAGCGTGGGAGAATGTGCAGTTGAAGAATTCGCTGACCGGATTTAAATCTAAGAAAGAAATCAAGGCTTGGAAAAGATAAAATGCTGGGAATCATACAGGATTTCCAAAATAGTTGTAATAATCCTTAATAAAATAGTAATTGAATCTGACGGAAGAATGAAGTATGATCAAATACCATAGGATATTAGACGGAAAGGAAGGAACAGGATGAAAAAATGGATGAAAACGGCGCTTGTCCTGGCTGCAGCGGTCTGCCTGAGTGTGGCGGCTGCGTTCACAGCACTGGCGGCGCAGACGTTTCAGATAACCGCTTCGATCGGCTCCTGTCTGATTGGTTCGGGGCAGAATACAGTGGATATTTCACTTTCAAGCAACGGTGATACAACGGGGACGGACGGAAAGATTTATCTGTTTGAATTGCGGCCGTATGAGTCGGAGATTGGAAGCCGGACTGATTATGTCAGCAGCGTAGGCGCAGGGGAAACGAGGACCGTCTCGATTCCTTTAAACAAGGGAACTGCCCAGGACCGCCTTTACAGCCGGTTTGTTCCGGCAGTGTTTGACGGAACTACATTTACGGCAGTTGGCGCGGCACATTATATCACAAATCCGGAGGTGGTTGCATCCAATCAGGATGCGTTTAAGACGCCGCTGACGAAAAAGGGCTTGAATATCCAGTTAAATATGCTCAACGATGCATTTACACTGGGCGTCAAACATGTGGCGGTCAATATCGCATTTTCCCAGTTTTTAGGGAGTGGCATTGATTATGAGTACGATGGAAAAACGTATCATTTTAATAAGTCGGTGGTTGAAAATTATGACAAGGTGATCAGTACATATATCGGAAAAGATATATCTGTGACGGCGATCGTTTTAAATGACTGGAATGACGCGCACCCGGAACTGGTTCATGCGGGAACTGCGAAATCTTCGAGCGCCAATTATTATATGTTTAACACGAAGACACAGGAAGGATTTGAGACAACGCGTGCGATCTTCGCGTTTTTGGCGGATCGTTACAGCGGCAAGAATCATAATTCAAATTATGCGAAGATTTCCAACTGGATTCTGGGCAATGAGATCAACAACCAGATTTGGAACTACATGGGACCGGCAGATTTGAATGCATATGTATCCACGTATCAGCAGGCATTCCGCACGTTCTACACGGCGATCAAGAGCACAAGTGCGAATGACCGGGTTTATTTTTCACTTGATTTCTGGTGGGGAGCTCCGTATGAGAACCTGAACGATCAGGTGCATTATACGGGCAAAGGCATTGTTGATACGTTTAACGCCTTGGCAGTAACGGAAGGCCAGATGGACTGGGGCATTGCCTACCATCCGTATCCGTACCCGATGACGGAACCGGAATTCTGGGATGATCCGGCAACGGGGCTGGTAACCGAGAGTGCAGATTCACCGATTGTCAACTTTGCAAACTTGCATGTACTGACCGATTATCTGAATCAGGATTCGATGAAGACAGCATCCGGCGAGGTGCGCCATGTCATTCTGACGGAGGAAGGATTTACTGCACAGAGTCTGACGCGCGGCGATGTGTCGGATATCCAGGCGGCGGCATTTGCATATTCTTACTATATCGTGGACAGTAACCCGTATATCGACGCGTACATTCTGAGTCGTCAGGTCGATGCGCCGTCAGAGGTAAGGGCAGGCTTAAGCTTCGGTCTGTGGTCCTGTGATATGAATCAGGGCAATGAGATTGTAGCGGTAAAGGATCGAAAGCTCTGGAGAGTTTTCCACGACATTGATCAGAAGAGATACACGCTGGAAACTTCGAATTTTGCAAAATCAATCATCGGAATTAATAAGTGGTCGGATGTGATTCCGAACTTCCGGTGGAAGTCTCTGGAACAGTAGCGGATGGTAGACACAGACTTGTAGAACAAAAACTATAAGAAAAAAGTATAAATAAAAAAGTGCCTTTCTTCTCGAAGAAAATTTCTTGAGAGGAAAAGCACTTTTTTTAGAAAATAAACGTATCTGATGTATCGGAGAACCGGGAGTCTCAGATACCATAGATGGTTTGCTGGATTTTG